>Ga0187892_10000669_pt1 | contig 87050 bp, 59 predicted proteins | sample MA1701073metaG_FD_139345 | JGI IMG/M metagenome (GOLD analysis project Ga0187892, IMG submission 139345) | Bio-ooze microbial communities from a basaltic lava cave in the Kipuka Kanohina Cave System on the Island of Hawaii, USA - MA170107-3 metaG ... | reverse complement strand
TTAGTAATGCGTCCAGCCAGGTCCCTGTACAGCTTGACGGATTTGTTCGGATGGCCTTCAGCAGCGCAAACATGGCATTCCGGCAGTGTGATTGTATTGTCGGCCTCTTCCCTGGCCGATGGATAATGCGTGCGGACAGCTTCGATTTTTGTTATCATTACCTCACCCAATAGGCAGTAGAAATTTTCGGCGCCCGTCGCGGCCCACAGCTACGACGGGCGTCGGTGTCTAGGCGGGTCGCGGTCTGTGTCGCCAGCAGTGATCGCAGACAGCCCCGTAGGGAGTCGACCACCACAGCACGGCGTCGCAGATCGCCCCGCCCACCGCACAGATAACTATCACGGCTACTCCTAGAGTTAGGCTGGCGGCTGAGCTACTATTGGATAGCCCGCCGCATAGCGGGTTAATCGAGTGCGGCTGCGTGAGCTGGTGATTGGTCGTCGTCGCTCACGCGGTCGCCGCCGTTGTTCGGCGTGTTATTGCCTGCTAAGTACGCCCGCGCGTCAGTGTCCAGCACGATCACGGCCCCTCCCAATTTGCGCGTAGCTAGGCGCCCCAGCCTAGCCTCCTTGCGCAAGAACGGGAGACTTAAGCCGGTAGCGCGAGAGAGTTGGGCGAGCCGCCAAGACAACCGAATTTCGCAATTCACGGTAACCAAATCCTCCCTTGTTTGAGTTAGACTCGGTGTTATCGAGTATGACGATAAATTACAGGAGCACACGTCAGCCCCGTAAGAGGTAGAAAATATTTCTATTTGGCTTTCCTGCGGGAATTTTTCTTACCTATTTGCTTTTCCTCTCCTGATGGGCTGTCTTCGGCCTTGATCTCCTTCACCAACTCGTTAATGGCTTGGCTCGCTGTCAGGCGCGGATAAAAGTCTTTCAATGTCCTTTCCACCTTCTTGATACCTGTGTCGTGGTCTCTTTTTTTATTCTCTACGCCAAGGTCGAGCTTTCGAGCTATGGCGCGCGGTCTAGGATCATTGCCTTCCTGTAAGATTTCCCGGATCGCCCTTTTAAAGGCGGCTCTGGTACCGAGAAATCGCTCAATTATGTCGGCCATGGTATCTTCCAGAGTATCCTTGTACGTCACCCGCTCGCCGCGTTTCAGCGGGCTGTATAGATTGGTCATGGCAAGCCTATTGAGGCTATCTAGGCGGGCTTGTTCAGCGACAGATTCCAGGTACTTCACGCGCGGTGCCCGCCAATCCATAGACCCTTTTGCTTTCACTACGGCAACCGCCTCGCGTAAGACTTGGCGGACAGCGTCCTGTAAGCAGTAGACCAGTAGCAACGGTATGCAGCAGTTGAAAAACGACCTCAAATCGCTATATGGTCGCTTGGCCTCTATGTCCTGAATCTCTTTTCGCGCGGGAGCAAGAGCTTCCTCAATCTCCTGTGAACTGTGCGCCCAGAAGATCGTCCCGATGTGCGTCACAATGCTTTCTATTTTTGGCGGTTGCTCGTCTTGCGCAGACGGCAACCACACCATGGTCCCGTGCTTTGTATGAAAGATTTCCGGCGCTCTCTCATCGGTTGGATCAACCGGCAACCACGCCACCACTCCGTGCTTCAGTGGAATAATTTGAGGTGTTCTCTGTTCATTCATTGTGGCCTCTCTGTAGCCTTTCTCTCTGGTGGGTTCCGGCTTGCCCGCCACGCCAGAGAAATCGCGGCCTCACGCGGATTGCAAGCCCGCGCTTAGGGCAAGCCGAATCGTGGAAAGTCATAAACGCAAACGCGCGGTCTCGATTGCGAGATGCGGCGCGAATACGTTACTCGAAGCCTCGACAAAGAGGCAGTCGAACAGGGTTGATTGATGATGAAAACGGATGGCTCTGAAGAGCCAAAAATGACCCGATTTTGCAAAAACCGTTACGTTTTCGGATACAGGTATTGAATCGTGAAGGAGTGAGTCGCTTGTAAGTTGTTGGTAGGAATGGAGGCGGCGATCGGAATCGAACCGATGGATAAAGGTTTTGCAGACCTCTGCCTTACCACTTGGCTACGCCGCCTTTTCAAATGAGTGCTGATGAATTTTCATCAATTGGGCTTGATCGTCCAGCCCGAAGCGGAGCGTATGCTCCCATAGATTGTTTTCTCCGTCAAGACTCCTTTCAGCCAACAAAGACGGCTCTTTACGCCGTTCGGTTCCTGCCATAAACTGCTGTGAAAATTCACAAGGAACCCGACATTATGAACAAAAAAAACCTGTCCATTTGCTGCGTGGCGATGGCGCTGCTCGCGTCGCTGGGTCTTTCAACCGGCAAGGCGATGAAGGAGTCGCACATCGTCTTTGTCACCGGCGATCACGAATACAGTTCGGAAGAGACCATGCCGATCATCGCTGCGGAACTCGAAAAGCGTTACGGATTGCAGACGACCGTGCTCAAATCTTACCCGGACGAAAACGCCGAAGAGAACATCCCCGGACTCGAAGCATTGGGCAAAGCCGATCTGGCAGTGTTCTACCTGCGATGGCGGCGATTGCCGAAGGAGCAGGTCGAACACATCCGCAAATATCTCGATTCGGGCAAGCCGGTTGTGGCCTTCCGCACGACCACGCATGCGTTCAATTATCCCAAAGGCCACGAGTTGGAGAAGTGGAACGCGTTTGCTGCGGATTACCTGGGCGGCCCGCCTGGTTGGGGCAGCGGGCATTACCATTACGGCCACAAATCGAGCACCGACGTGACGATCAATCCGGCGGCGGCGAACGATCCGATCCTGACCGGAGTTGATAAATCCTTCCACGTACGTTCGTGGCTCTATCACGTCCTGCCGAACTCTCCGCCTGCGGATGCGAAGCGATTGTTGATCGGTCGCTCGATTGATTCCGAACGCAAAGACGCGATTGACAACCCCGTCGCTTGGACGTGGAAGAACAAAGCGGGCGGCAAAGTCTTTATGACCACGCTGGGACATCCCGAAGATTTTCAGGTCGAAGCTTTCCAGCGGCTGGTCGTCAACGGCGTCCATTGGGCGCTCGGCAAACCAGCGCCGAAAAAATGGGCGGGCAAGATCAACCTTGACGTGAAGTATCACGGCATCAGGAAAACTGCTTCGGGAAAATAGCGGGAGAAGAGATGAGAAGAACGGTCGCAATTTACGTTGTAATTTCATTGCTGCTGGTTCAAAACGCCGCCGCGATTCAATCGCCGCAAACGAAGAAAACAACTCCACCAGCGCCAGAAACGAAGAAAACGATTCCGCCAGCGCCGGCTGCCAAACGCCGCGCGATTGACGCTGCTCGCCTCGCGCTGATTTCCGAGCGGATGAAATCGTTCGTTGATCAGGGGCGGGCGGCAGGCATCGTCACGCTGGTTGCGCATCGCGGCGAAATCGTCAGCCAGAACGCCGCCGGTCTTCAGGATTTGGCGACGAAGACGCCGATGCGCGCCGACACGATCTTCCAGATTGCCTCGATGACGAAGCCGATCACTGCGGTCGGAATCATGATCCTGGTCGAAGACGGGATGCTGGCCATCACCGATCCGGTGCAAAAATACCTGCCCAATTTCGCCAACATTCAGTTGAAAGAAGCGGTCAAAGACAAAGAGGCGAAAGAGAACGAGAGCGAACTGTCGGAGATCAAAAAGCCGTCGCGCCCGATCACCATCCGCGATCTGATGACGCACACTTCGGGAATGGGCGGAGGTTACCCCGAAGCTTTCAAAGACCTGTTCGATAAACGTGACCGCACGCTGGCCGAAGCCGTCGAAGCTTTCCCACAGCGCCCGCTAGAATTCGATCCGGGAACCAAGTGGGGTTACAGCAACATGGGCATCGCTGTGTTGGGCCGGATCATCGAGATCGTTTCAGGTAAGAGCTACGAAGAGTTCATCGCCGAACGAATCTTTCAACCGCTGGGAATGAAAGACAGCCACTTCTTCGTGCCCGAAGACAAACACAACCGCATCGCGACGATTTACCGGTACGACGGCAAAGAGTTGAAGAAGTCCGAGGTCGATCTTTTCCGCATCGGAGCGAAATACCCTTCGCCGGAAGCGGGGCTATATTCAACCGCGCCCGATCTGTTTCGCTTTTACCAGATGATGCTCAACGGCGGCACGCTGAGTGGCAAACGCATCCTGTCGAAAGCTTCGGTGGAATTGATGACGCGCGTTCACACGGGAGATTTGAAAGCTGGGTTTTCGCCTGGGATAGGATTTGGCCTCGGCTGGGCCGTCGTGCGAAACGTCGAAGGAATGTTCCGGCTGAATTCAATCGGAACTTACGGGCACGGCGGGCTGTATCGGACTTACGGCTTCGTTGATCTGCAGAAGGAGTTGGTCGGAATTATTTTGCTGCAGCGGCTGAGCAGCGATGGCGATCTGGCGGACGAAATCAGCGCGTTGATCGCAATGGCGTCCGCAGCGGTAATGGATTAGGTCGAGCGCGTTCTGGTAAGATCGCCGAACGATCGTCGCGCCCCTCGTTTCAACAAGACGAAATCAATTAACCCGAGCAGGAAACCGTAGCCGTAGCCAAAATGGTAGGCGGCAAAAACCAATGGCAGGATCGGAATGAACTTGAATCTTCGCGGCTCGCGACAAGTTACCAGAGTCGCTGCAAGGTTGGCCAAAAGGTACAAGGATAGCTCCACAGCCAACAGCCATTTTGCAATGCCACTGAAAGCCGCCAACACACCCAACAGGGTCAAGCTTGCGACGAACGCGCCCGGAACCAGATGGCGCCACGAAGCCGGGATTTTATGCTTCTGGATTACCCTGACCTTCCAGTAACCGTACTGCGAATATTGCCGAAACAAAGCTGACAATGACGCCCTCGGTTGATACCACGAGCGGATACGCGGTGATTGCCAGATCTTCCCACCACTGCGCGTTATCCGCAGATTAAGCTCGTCATCCTGATTCCTTATCAACTCCTCGTCGAACAGCCCAAGCTCGAATAACTTATCTTTCCGCCAGCAGCCGTAAGTGACGGTGTCAACGTAACCTTCGTAATCAACGTCGTGAAAACGCGCGCCACCAGCCGAAAAAGGAGAATGAAACGCAATGCTGATGGCTTCCTGCAAATATCCGTTGGTCTTGGTTCTTACCGCGCCGCCGACGTTATCCGCTCCTGTTTCCAGCAGTACTTCGACGCACTGCCGGACGTAATCCTGGGCATAATTGGTGTGGGCATCCAGGCGAACGATGATTTCGCCGCGCGCGGCTTTAATCGCCGAATTCAAACCTGTCGGCGTGATTTTTTGTGGGTTGTCAATGATCTGAATGGCAGGGAAATGCGACGCATAATCGCTGAGAATTTCCCGCGTGCCGTCGTCACTCATTCCATCGGCAACCAGAATTTCCAGATGGTCAGCCGGATAATCGCAGGCAAGAATTGAATCAAGGCATTGACGGATATTTTTCTGCTCGTTGCGACAAGGAGTTATCAATGAAACAAGAGGCAGGGAATTCATCATCAGGGCGTAACTGAGTAGCTAAATTGAAAGTGTCTTTACCATCTCGCCTGACCAGACGCTTTCTCTCGTTACCTTTCTCCAACCTAAGGAGTCATAAAAACGAATAGCCTGATGATTATCCGGGTTCACAGTCAGGTTCATTTCATCGAAGCCCCGCAGTTTGGCGACAATTTCCGATTCCATCATCAACACCTTTCCTACGCCCATACCTTGAAACTCAGGATTGACGGCGATGGAAAGGATTCCGAAAGGAGGCTTCCTTTGATTTGGCTTTGGCTGATTCGCCTGTCCGGGTTTGGAGAAACGGCGCAAAACTTTTAGCCCGTTTATCAGGCGGTGGCGATAGAGTGGGTTAGCTACCAGCCAGGGATGAGTGAGAACCAGCCAGGCAAGGTAGATTCGATTCTTTCGCAAAAAACCGGACATTGCGCCGCGAAAAACTCCTCCGAAGCAAAAGCCGGCCATCTCGTTCCCATAAAATGCGCCCAGCGCCGATACATCATGCGGCCCCATCAGTTGCCATTCGTAATAACGTCGCACTGCGCTGGCGCCCAGAGCGGTGAGCGCGCTACCGGGAAACGCAAGCGTGTGAATCCTGGCAATAGTCGGCAAATCCCGCTGACCGAGTACTATGACTTCAATGCTGGTCGCCACAAAATTGGAACCTGCAGAGCCGAATTCACTGCGCGCGGTTCAACTCTGCAATTTGCTCGGGTGGCAGGTTACAGATCACGGCGCGGAATTTCCCGCTTGCGCTGCGAGGTATTTCACTCACTGGCTCAAGAGTTACTTCGACGTCGCCCATTCGCGCCCGCAAACGTTCAATGATCGAACGCGCCGCGTCATTGTTGAATTCGGGATCAGGCGTGTAACGGACTCTGACCAAGTCCAGCCGCTCCTGAATTATCTGCGCCTCTCTGACCGGTAATTGGGCTTTGAAAACCGGATCGAGCCTCCCAATCCGCCTCCCGTCAGGCGTGTAAACAACTTCATCAATCCGCCCTTCAAGGGATAACAATTGCGGAAGTTTTCGGCCACAAGAGCAGGAAAGCGCGGGGTCGGAAATCGCCGCGCGATCACCAACTCGGTAACGAATCAGCGGCATGTCTGCGTTAAGTAAACCAGTGCAGACAAGGTCGCCGACAGAGTCGTATTTTTCCGGCGCCCCATTTGAAACCACCTCAATCCATCCTGCTTCAGGCCAAAGATGTAGTCTGCCAGCCTCACACTCGCTTGCTGCGACGACCGTCTCCGCCATTCCATAGGTTTCACGCACAGGGCATTGAAACGCTTCTGAAATAGCTTCCCGCTGATAATCAAAGACTGGTTCAGCGTTTGTGATAACAACCTTCAATCCCAGATCGCGCCTCTTTAGCCTCAGCGCCATCATCGCTAACACGTAAAGAGATGACGTGTAACCAAGTAGGTAAGCCAACTTGTAACGTGAAATAGCGTCAAGGTAGCTTGGCATAAAGTCCGGCGAGAGATGGTACGAGGAAAGATATAGCTGTTTAAACGCGGAGTTCCAAACCCAGAAAGGAGGCCGTTTTTGCGCGACCGGGATTACCAGGCGGCCGCCAAGAATACCCCAACGATCCAGCATTGAAACACCATACCACCGCCGCCATCTGGCTTCGGATAAGGCGTACCAGGCTCGCACGGTTTCGCGCCGAAACCACAAATCCATCGATTTGCCCGAAGTCCCGCTCGTATGGTCGTGAAACATCCGTCTTGCATCGCAATCATCAGCCACAAATCCCGCCGGATTTTTTCGCAAAGGTTCCTTTTCCAAAATTGGCCAGTTTTCAAGATATTGCCACGACGCCCTGTCGCCGTTACGTCGCCGCAATACCCATTGATTGCGATAGTAAGGTACTTGGGTAGCGGCTCGGTGTAACAAAACGGCCAGCCGCTCCTCTTGCCACGATTCCCACCTTTTTGCCGGCCATCGTTCTCGTTCCAGAGCTTCGGATACCAGTTCTTCCGTCTCAGGGCCGTAACGCCACTGGCGTAGTTGGAATCCACGAACTGTCGCCGCCAAGGTGCGCGCTGAGGCCGGCAGCCGGTGATATATCTTTATCCCCCAGTCGCTCATGTCAATTGGCCAACTCCTGTCTGCCATCCGCGAAAGCTTTGTAGTCTTGAAAAATACGTCTGATACCAAATGGTGATCATGACCAATTGTCTGATTAGAGGCTCATGCCTATTATCTCCTGAGAGAAATTCCGCGATTATGGTCTTCAATTTGGCAGTTACAAAAGGTCCCTCACGAACCGGATCAAGGACGGGTAAATTGGTTATAAGTTCACGAAATTCCGGTACTTCTCGAAAATACCGATGCCACGGAACACCAAACCCCCATTTCCGGCCCTTTTGAATGGCTTCTGGCAGACGATCGCCAACCGATTTACGTAGCAAATGTTTACTTTGTGTTTTGGATAGCAGCTTTGATGACGGCATTGCCGCCAGTTTTTCAACCAGACGGTAATCAAGGAAGGGAACACGGCACTCAATAGAAGCGCCCATCGTCATCCGATCATTCCGGTCAAGGATCGAGCAGAGAAAAGTGTGCTGGTCACTGTACATCGCCTGTCTGAGAGGCTCTCCGGGATACAGCGATTTCGCTTCAGCCAACACTGTTTTTCGATGAGTGAACTCGGTGTTAATTGGGCGGGAAAACATATCTAGCTCTGTCGGCAAGAGGTCACAGGCGTTGAAAAGCACGAAGCGGTCAATTGACCCGAGGGTGAGAAAACGGGCCAATTTCTGTAACCTTCTATTTGAAAAGGGAAGCGTCGAGGGTGTCGGAAAAAACAAGCCAGCCAATTTCAGCAATTCAGGATGTTGCAAAGGCCGGTAACGCACGTACCCGCCTAATAGTTCGTCCGCTCCTTCGCCGGAAAGCAACACGGTGACTTTCTGTTTGGCGTATTCGGATATTGACAGCAAGTGAAGGTCGTTACCGTGCGCCAGAGGCTCATCATTGAGCCACGACGCCTGTTGTATCTTGCCCATCAAGTCGGACGGTGCGACTTGTAACTCGTGATAATCGAGTCTCCATTTCTCCGTCAATTGTCTGGCCAGCGGACCTTCGTCGTATCCAGCTTCCTCGAAGCGAACTGTGAAGGTCGCAATATTCGAGCCTGTCTGCGAGGCAAGTGATGCGGCGACGCTGCTTGAATCCAAACCGCCGCTGAGTAAAACGCCAACGGGAACATCGCTGATCCGCCTTAAATTGACGGAACTATCAAAAGTTCCGCGAAACCACTCTATCAAATCGCCGGCTGAATTGCCGTGAACCGGCTGCGCCTTATTCCCCAGGTTCCACCAGCGCGCTATTCGGATGGCGCCATTGCGCCAGGTTAGATAGTGACCAGGTAGCAATCTTTTGACGCCGATGAAAGGAGTCTGCTCGCCTGCTGTGTATCTGAAGCACAATAACTCCTCCCAGCATTGCTCATCGAACTGAGCCTGAACGCCTGCGGCGAACAATGCTTTTTCCTCTGAGGCGAAATACAATCCACCAGACAGGGCGGCATAATAAAGCGGCTTGACTCCCAACCGGTCACGAGCGATGAATAGCTCCCTTTCCTGAGCATCCCAGATTGCAAACGCAAACATGCCATTTAGGCGCTCAAGCATGCTTGGGCCTTCTTCAATGAAAAGATAGAGAAGTACCTCAGTATCGGTGTTTGATCTGAACTTGTGCCTATGCGCTTCGAGCGCAAGACGCAATTCCCGGTAATTGTATATCTCGCCGTTGTATACCATCCAATAACGTCCATCAGGAGAGGACATAGGCATATGCCCCCGTTCTGAAAGATCAAGAATGGCAAGGCGGCGAGAAGCTAATGCAACACCCGGGGCGATATAATGCCCGGCATCGTCAGGACCGCGATGCGCTAATGCGTCGCGCATTGCAATTAGGGTTTCTTCGCTTGCTACGAGTTCGTGGTCTGAATATACGATACCGCAAAGTCCACACATCGAAGCTACTCGAATTCAGCAGGTTGCCTTCCCCTGAGCACTTCCTGGAACATCTCTTCCCATTTCGGGCGAACCTGATGCCAGGATGATCGTTCAGCCAGCAGCCTGCCCTCAGCGGAGAGCTTCGCGGCTAGAGCCGGGTTTTCCAGTAAAGTATGGATCGCCTCAGCCATTTGTTGATCATCGCCATCACGAACAAACAGGGCGGTTTCGCCATCGGCAAACAAATAAGGAATACCTCCGACATTGGTTGTCACAACCGGTAGGCCGGTTGCGCAGGCTTCGATGAGAGCGACAGGCATATTGTCAATCCGATTGGTGTTGATGAAGATGTCCGCTCCGGAGAATTCTTCGATTTTGTCCGCCAGATTCAAGTAGCCGGGGAAACGAACCGCTTCGCCAACGCCCATGTCATACGCCAGTTTTCGCGCTTCAGCCTGCAATCCCTTATCCTGGCCGGCCATTACGAGAGTGGCTTCTGGATACTTCTGCCGTATCCGAACCAAAACACGCACCGCCATCAACGGATTCCATACATCGTGGAAGCTTCGCATCCAGAATAACCTGGGCTGCAGTTGACTACGGCTCCGATAGTGATATGCAGAGATGTTAATGATGTTGGGAATGATTCGCGCTTGAAAGCCATATAGCTCAATTGCGCGCGCAAGATAATCCGATGGCGCGACGATAGTGTGGGCGCGGCTGAGGACTCGACTCGTCCAACGCGGGAAATTAGCCATAAATTGTGGGAAAGCTCCGCCATGCAGAAACATAATTACCCGATGCCCAAACAATCGCCCCAGCCGCGAAGCAGTATCTTCAATGACAAAACTTGGACCTCCGAAGGTATGCACGATCAAAATATCAATCTCGCGCCGCTTTTTGATGATTGTCGTCACGACATCAATCAAACGCGCATACCGATTGGGATGAAATGACGCCCTAGTTACCTGATAACCGAGCTGTGTGAATAGAGTGGAAATAATCTCACCTTGAGTTGTAACGTGGCCAGGGTTGATTCCAACCATCGGGCCGATAAAGCAAAGGCGAGGCGATCCATTAGCCATTCGATGCAAATGCTCGCTAGATCAACAGCTCGGTTTGTGCTCTCTTAGCCATAATTCGAGAGCTAACACCATCAGGATTCGCTGATACAGCCCTTCGCGACTGATTGATCCTGTGTAAATGCCTGACCGGGCTTGCTTGAAATGCTGGCACCACCGCTTGATCAGGTGTAGATTGAGAAAGGCCTTTACTCTGGCTGAAGGCGTAAATAGCAAATCCGCTATCATTTCGTGGAATTGATTTGTCACCACGCGGTCAAGGGGAATACGAAAACCTTGCTTTCGATGGCTCGTCACACGTTGCGGTAACCACTGTTTTGCAATTTCTCGTAATACGAGCTTGCCAATTTTGCCGTCGGTTTTGTATCCGTGCGGTAATTGCAAGCCGCAATTTACGACTTCCTCGTCCAACAGCGGAACTCTTACTTCAATGCCGCTCAGCATGCTCATCATATCAACTTTGCGAAGCATGTCCGACGTCAAGCCGATTGAGAAATGCGTCTCAGTGAGTCGTGTAGAAAACTCCTCCAGGCCGGTGAGGGGGCCGCAGTTATTTTGACTGGAACGATCAGCAAATAAGCGATAAATACTTTGCATCCCAAAGCTGAATTCAGGCAGCGCAAGCGCGCACTTCTGTTCTTCGCTCAAGTAATTCGATAAGCCCGCAAGCAATATAGATTTATCTTGTTTGCTCTCCTGAGCTAATCGGAAAGCCTTAGCCAATTGCCGTCCAACGTTTTTAGTGTAACCGGCCAGCAAGTCGCCAGCCGTCACTGCCGCCTCCTGTAACGCGCCCGGAAGGTTCATTATTTTGGCGAATTGATTTGCTCGCCAGAAACAAGCATAACCTCCAAACGCCTCGTCTCCGCCATCACCCGAAAGAGCGCATATCATTCCCTGGTCGCGAATAGCTTTTGAGACAAAATAAGTTGGAATCAAGCTTGAATCCGCAAATGGTTGGTCAAAATGGAGAAGTAATGCTCGTACAAGGTCGGGCGTCATACAAATGTCTTCATACTTGATTGTTTGATGCCTGGTACGGTAGCGCTTCGACACCGCAAGAGCGTGTGAAGTTTCATCGTATTCCCGATCTGGAAAGCCGACATTGAATGTTGCTGGTATTTCCTCAGAAACTTGGCAACGAGCGGCTACCACCAGAGATGAGTCAATTCCTCCGCTGAGAAGCGCCGCGACCGGCACATCGGCCACAACTTGTGACTTCACAGAGTCCAATAAAGCATGAGCAGTGGATTCAACTGCTTCAGGAAAAGGTATACTGTTGTTTGGGGTGGCCTGGACCTGATAGTTCTTCACCAGGCGCTGGCCCTGCGAATTAACAATCAAGCTATGACCAGAAGGCAATGCCTGAATTTCTGTGAAACCTGTCTGTGGTTCAGGTATGTAACTTAAGCCAAGAAAATCGAAACATGCTTGGCGATTTATGCTAGGGGCGAAGCCATTCAATGCCAATATCGCTTTTATTTCACTGGCAAACACAAACTGGTCTGGCAGCAGAGTATAATATAGCGGTTTTATGCCAAAACGGTCTCTTGCAAGAAAAATCTGGTGGTGAATCGTGTCGTAAATGGCGAACGCGAACATTCCCCGAATCTTCAGAGTCATTTCTGGGCCATATTGTTCGTAAAGATGCACTAGAACTTCAGTATCTGATGAGCCCCGGAAAATGTGCCCACACTTTATCAGATTGAGACGTAGTTCTTTGTAGTTATATATTTCGCCATTAAAAACTACGTAGATACTCCCATCTTCATTGGGCATTGGTTGGTGGCCAGTGTGAGAAAGGTCAATAAGCGCGAGCCGGCGATGCGCAAGTTCACAATTCTTGTCAGTGTAGTGGCCGTTGCCGTTGGGGCCGCGATGCGCAAGTAGAGAGTCGGCTTTCTCAGCCCAACCTGGGGCAGGAGGTAGTTGCAGATGATGAAAACGTCCGGCAAATCCACACATTTGATTATTGTTGGAAAGGCGTATGGCGCTCTTGAGATACTTCCTGGTGACTGCCAGTCTCGTTGTTTGCCAGAGATTGGTTATGATCGAGTAATAGAGTAATTGCCCCTAAACCCAGTAAAGTTGCGGGCGCGACCAGTCTCATAGCGGTAACCATCATAAAACCGAAGCTCCAACAGGTGAGCGCCACCATAACCGCCTTGTTATGCAGAGTGCTTTCGCGCTTTAGATTTTGAAAGCCAATAAATATCAGCAATAGAAACGCAAGGAATCCGAAGACACCATGTTCAGCTACGAGACGTGAAAACTCGGTATGGGCCGAACTCTCGCGGTAGGACTCAGCGCGTAGTGTAGTTGCGTGGCCAGGGCCAACACCGAAAACTGGGTTGTCTGACCATATCTGTAAATCCGCTTTGATGATTGTATCACGCCCGGTTAGGCTGGTATTGCGAAAGCGCGCTAGCAAAGTGCCGCTAGTGAATTCATCAAGTTTAGGCAGCAATAGATAGTTTGCAACCAAAAAGCCAATGACGATGACGCCAAGTATTTTCAATCGTGCTCGGCCGTCACGCGCCAGATAGAAAGTAGCGGCGACTGCTGAAATGCCTGCGTTGTATAACCCGGTGCGTGAAAAGGTCAGTGCGCTTTGTGCCGCCATTGCCACCATTGCAACGAATAGCAACGCTTTAAGCCACCAATTTCGTTTTTCTACCAACAGATAAATGAAGACAGCGAGGGATCCGAGGCCCAGAGCCGCCGACACTTGGTTGGGGCCAAAACCACCGCTCGTCATGTAATTCGATTCAGTGTTGAATCGAATAGCCGATGACGTAATGATACTTAGCAACGCAATGGTCCCTACGCCGATTATCGGCGCTATAAGAATTAGTAGGATGCTTTTGATGCTCGTCGCTGGGAGTCTGGTTCGGGAGAAATACCAAACACAGATCATGAGCGCGAGCGGGCCAGAAAGATTGAAGCTCAAATGCGCCCGCAAATCTTCGGCGCTTGTGTTTGCCATTGGCATTACGGTTGATGGTAATAGAAGCGCAAAATAGACTAGTGGAAGCACAGAGCCTCTGAATTGTCCCTGGCGTAATACTGAAACTAGTAAAATGATGGCGACTGAATACTTGCCGAATTCCCAAAAAACCTGCGCCTGAGTCATGCGCCATAACACCTCCGCGCCGGTGATATACGCGACTATGTAAGCGACGCGGTCAGATCTATTGCTAATTGTCGCCCACCAGAGCCCGACACCTAATGTTACTAGCGCATGTGCTGTTGCGATATCTCGTGCCCACGCCATTGATGCAGCCAATAGCACATGCCCCACAAAGAAAGCACAGATCTTGAAGCCATCACTGTTAATTACATTCTGTACAGCATTGTCATCAAGTCTTACTACCTTCCTATGTTGTGGCGTAATTAAAATTCTGTTGTTCATATGAGAGCCGTTTGGTAAAAATCCGTTAGCAACCGTGGCAGATGATTTAGGGTACGGTTTGATTCGATGAAACAGCGCGCCGCACAACCAAATTCGTATCTCAAAACTGGTTCGTGGATTAACCGGATTATCGAGTCGACCATTTTTAATTCGTCATACGGTTCAATTAGAAAACCTGTTACATGGTCTTCAACTATTTCGGGCACGCCGCCAACTTTAACTGATACTACTGGCAACCCCGATGCCATGGCTTCCAATATAACATTAGGCGTCCCCTCAAATTCAGATGTCAATACTAGAATATCGGCTTCGCGGTAGACCGCGGCCATTTCCGTTACTTCACCTTTGAATTCGATTGTGCCGTAATCCAGCCCAATTTTCGAAGAAAAGCGCCGCAGGTTTTCCCGTAACGGGCCGTCGCCGACAACAATGCCTTTTACCGCTACCGAAGATTGTTTCTTTATCGAGGCTATAATGGAAATAAATCTCTCGAATCGCTTTTCAAAAGACAAACGCCCTACCGTAAGTAATTTAACAACACCATCTGATGTTTTTGGTGACGGGCGAAACATCTCGCTATCCACCACAGTTGGCAAGAAGTGTAAGTGTTCGGTAGGAATCCCAAGACTTATCGCATTGTTGATCGCCATACGCGAGTTAGCCACTATTTTACGAGGCGCACGCAAGCTGAGTGTTCCCGTGAGCGCGTGAGATAGCACCTCGCTGAAAGTGTCGCTTCGCAATGCCCCAATTTCACGACGGCCTAAGATGCGCGCAGCGACAACTGCATAAAGATTGGTGTAGAAATGCTGACTCTGAATCAGGTCGGGTGGAGTTGCCTGCAGCTCGGAAATGATTTGTACAGCTCTGGCCAATCGGGACTTTCGCCGGCCTACCCACTTCACAGGAATGCCACACGCTCGTATGCGATCTTCCCAAAACTCACCATGTGTTAAGCTCAACAATGTTACACGGGCATCCAGTTGACGCAAAGTTTTTAACGTGTAAAAGAGCTGCCTTTCTGTCCCGCCTTGACCAAGTGTCCCAGAAATAAAGCATATATGCAATCCAGATAAATCAGGCATTGGAGCGCAATTGCCCCCAAGTTGCGCCTAATTCGCGCCCGATTACGTCGCGCCATTTTTCTAGGGAGTATTGTTTGGCTTTAATCATGGCTTGTTCGGACATTCCTTGATATTTTTCCTTGTCTGTCAAACATTGTCGCACGGCGTTCGCCATAATTGGCGGAGTAGCCTTGTCAAGTAATACGCCACACCCATTACCGATTAACTGTGGCAACGCTGATATCTTAGTGGTTATTACGGGCAGCCCACAGGCCATAGCTTCAACCACGGCCTTGGGAAATCCTTCTGAGGAAATGGTTGGGAAACAGAACAAATCAGCCTGCCGCAATAACCTTATTACGTCTTCATGATTCACTTGGCCATGAAAAACTACCCGATCGCTTATTCTTAAGGACGCCGCGAGTTGTTGAAAATGATGAAGATCGCCGCCGTCTCCGACTACGTCAAACGCGATGCCTGGAAATTCGCTTAACAGAATGGGCAAGCTTTCAATAACAACACCTGTGCCTTTCTCTTTTTCTTGGCGACAGGTAATTATCAGTCTGGGCGATTTGAGCGGGAATTGCTCGCGGTTAGTCGAGCAACTTTCAATCTCGCGCTCAGTTAAGGTGGTTGCAAATATCCACTTTATTGCCGAGTTGCGTTGAGACGGAGGTTCGGGATGGCTCCCAGTTGCCAGGCAAATGTTTTTCCCTCCAGCGACCGTTTCCATAAACCATTTCCAGAATTGCTCAGCCAATGTCGTCTGCACAAGCCAGTTGCCACAGTGGCGCACAAAGAGCGGCCTACGGAATGCAAACGCAAGTAGCATCCCGATTGTGCTAACGTCACCAGGAATTGGGGCATGTACCGCGTCGGCCCGTGAAATTTCACGTAACAATCTCAGGCTATTGGAGAGAAACCAGACGGGGAGGATTAGTTTACGCAGCAATCCGCTACCTCTAGGAGGCGTAAGCGGAACTACCGAAAGATTATTTCCGCCAAGAGGAATCTCGCCACTGCCCTTACTTTTACTGACGCAAGGCAGTAATAAGACCGTAAAATCGAATAGCTCGGATAATGCGCGCATTTGAAAAGAAAAGCCTCCGTCAGTAGCATAACCAGAAGGGGATAAAGGTTGCGGCCAGCACGTCTTATAAGAAATGACAAGTAGCTTCATGTGTGATGAAAACCAAAAAATAACCCTCGAAGTCAGTCGCGCAAAACAATGCCAGCGCCACGCGCAACTTCCACGAAACCGTGTAAGCGGCCTCGCAACTCCATCCAATCCGATTTGTGTCGGCGGCGAATCGCTGAAATCGCGACTCGGGCGAGCTCAAAAGCTTGGAATCGCCAGAAACGGTATTTCTGGCTCCAGCTCAGCGGCCCGGCGATATCCTTGAAAACGTAGTAGTAATTAACCACACATTTGTAACCTATGTTCTTACTATCTACCCGTCCGTTCGGTGAATGAAGCTCAATGCAACGCGCATCGCCGCACTGTAGCAGTTTCCATTGGCGGCTGGCCCTCAGTGAGAAGTGCGCATCTTCGAGCACGCCATAATCCTGAAAAAAAAGACCAAAGCGCAGACCGGAATCGAAGACTCGACGACGCCAGACAGCGCATGCGGTCGTCATAAAATCAATCTCGCGGATGCCGCTAAAAGGCGGTTGCAAATTGGCATTGATTGGGTAGCCAGTGCGAAAATCATATCGTCCTGGTTTAAAGATCGTAAGTAAATTCAATCGCTTGTACCATTGCCATCGCTTCACCTCTGATGGTTTAAAGTGGCGATTCGTACGATATCCGACAATACCTCCGACTTCTTCTTGAGTATCATGAGTGAATATTTCGGTAATCCGCTCAAGAAAATCTGGTTCTAATCTGACATCATCATCAATCAATGATATCAAGTTACCAGATGCTTTATTGATACCTGCGTTACGCTGAACGGCTGTGCCTTTTTCAGACCGAAGATATTTGCAGGGAAAAGGAAGGGAATAAGCAATTTGGTTCACAGCCCATTCTGTTGCCGCTTCTTTGTATGGAGCGCCATCCACGATAATAACCTCGCCAGGTAACAAGGTTTGCTGACATAGGTTTTGTAGCAACTCGATAACTTCCCGCGGTCGCCGAAATGTTGGAGTGATTACGCTAATCCGCATATTGTGCCCTTGATCTAAATCGGAACAACAACGATTGGCACAGACAGCCATCCTATGGTACTACAGTTTTTGTAACGAAAACCGTATTGGAGGAAACTGTCTGTGCCTGCAGCTATCGTAATTGAACCCTCGATCGCAGAGCAAGAGGCTCTCTTACGCGAATTGCGTCAAATACGTTATGGCCATTTACTCGCGATCCACATTTTGCTCTTACTCACTGCACGGAAGAACCCGACGGAGATCGCCGATTTCCTCTTCTGCTCCCGCTCCAGTGTTTACCGCTCCGTCAAAGCTTATCGCGCGGGCGAACTCGATTGGCAGCGCGAGGATCCGGTGACGTCGCATCGCTTGAGTCGTTGGCAGCGGAAGTTGCGCTCTTTGATCAAACTCTGGCCTCGAATCTTCGGCTGGTGTCGAGTGGGCTGGAGTTGCGCCGCCTTGGCCGTGACTCTCGCCGTCCTGACGCAAGTCGAAGTCTCGCCCGAGACCGTTCGGCTGGAGTTGAAAGCCGCCGGCTACGTCTGAAAACACGCCAACCTCACAACTCGCGACGACGATCCAGAACGCGCCAAACGGTTGGCCCGGATTCGCCTGCCGATCGAACAAAAGCGCCCGGACGAACTAATCCTGTTTGCTGATGAGCTGAACATAGACCTGCTCACCCAGAGTAACTAAGCGAGTGTGCCAATGTTGGTTGCCCTGATTTAGTTAAGCTGCGCAAGTCTGTTGATCGGCAATGTTGAGCAGGCATTCGACCACACGCTGGCCTGAATTCCCATCAAGCGTGCTGCCAAACATCGACGATATCAGTCTGCGGCGATTGTCACTGTCAACATCCCGGCGGCTCAACATGTTGGTCAGCAATTCGCGCATTTCACCCTCCGAATACGCGAGCCTCACCGCGCCGCTTTCCACTATGGGACGGTAATGGTCGAAATCGTAATAACGTGGTATATCAACTGGGCTGATGTCAATGCCAACTGGGTTGTACCCTACGTTAATCACCGGTTTGTTGAACATGCAAAGTTCGAGTGAAATAGTTGACCCGACATTAATACCGACAGCAGCATGACGCAGGGAATTTACCAAAAGATAAGCGTCGTCACTTTTCGGTGTCAGCCAGGAGGTCTCCCAGAGGATTTCCGGGAAGAGGATATCCTTGGCTTTGCATTTAAGCTCTTCAAATCTTCCCGTTCTATCCTTAGGCGAAACACGCACAAGTAATTGCGGACGCGGAGACACAGGGATTTCCTTTAACATTGCCGCAATATTCTCAACGATTCCAGGCTCGCCGGGAACATGGTTGGCCATGCCAGTGCTGTAGAACACAATTGGCCTCGAAGGATCGGCTCCGACTCTTGCGCAGAACTCCTCTCTCGACCAGTAATATTCTGATTTAAAATGAGTATCGAATTGCGGCGTGCCGGTAACAAAAACGCGTTCAGGTTTTACATCGGGGTAAATTCGTAATAGCTGGTCTCGTAGGCTTTCGTTCCAGACCAGATAGTAATCATAAGGTAGTAAAATTCTACCTTGCGATGTCAGATTGTCCCACGAAAAAATAAACGTCGCCGTGGGAATACCGAGCCATTGTGCTGCTTGTACAGCCGGAATGGCTATTTCACTGTGCGCATGAGAACCATTAAAAACTAGCGAAGGCCGCAAATCACCGTAAAGCCGTATGTACTCTCCGGAAACGCTGGACCATTTGCTGGCGGCGCGTTCAGCTTTCGACAGAATTTTCAACCCGATCTCGTTAGCAAACGGGTAACAAGCAAACTTTTTACCTTGCCTTTTCAACCATTTTAACGGAGTGCTCGCTTCGGCATCCCGTAACCTCCAGCGTTCTCGCGCCGCGCCAGACCATAACCGTCTCCCATGGGACAGGTCCAGCACTTCACGAAGAATTCTGACACACCATTTGTCCCGGTATACTTTCAATGGCAAAGCGCGCCCAAAACGGACACACAACATTCGCTGAAACTCCTCATTTGGAAAAACAGAAAGGATCGTAAGCTCTGCCCGTGTCGCTAGAGTGTCAAGAGCTCCTGTGTAAACAAAGTTTCGATAAGTTTCACCTCGAGGCAGGATGACAACAATGTTGGAGCGCGTTTGAGAGGTAGATGATCGTGATAACTTATTGGGCGTATCTTCGTCTGAGATTACCGCAATTGAAATATCTTTGCTCTTGATTGTTCGCGCTGCCATTTCTGATAATTCTTTTTGATTAGGTGTTGAGGAGCGCATGAGAAGCAACTTTTTGATCATCCAATTATTCAAGGGCAAAATCGCCACATTTGGCAGCAGGAATCTTCGCCTCAATCATTTTATACATCTTGCTCATGATAACTGGGACGCTCAAATTTTCGTCATACGTCTTCCTGGCATTGTCTTCCAGACGAATGCGTAGAGCGTCGTCGTTCAGGATTTGAGTTATAGCCTCAGCTATCTCAGCGCCGCTATAGGCGAGCAATGAATTGTATCCATGCTCCAGCTCAGGCATTCCATAAAGGTTATTTGAATGAATAACGCAAGGCGCCGCGTAGGCGAAGGCTTCTACGAGCCGTGTGCGAAATCCGACCTTTTCATCGACTGTGACCAAAGTCAGATGCGCATGCCAATATTCTCCAACCAGAGTTTCAACGAAACCTCTTAGCTTGATTTTAGGATGCCCTCTGAGTTTGACATTTAAGTCAGGAGTGAGTTCGCCACCGCCGACAACGTGAACCTCCCATTTATCGAAGGGGAGTTTTCTATCCAGAGCCGGTAAAACTTCATCGGCAAGGAAACGGAGTCCGGCCTGTGTCGCCATTCCGCGTAAGTGGCCGACCATCAGAATTTTTTTCACTGAAGCTTGAGCCAAGTGTTGTTCACGAGTTACCCGCCAATCTTCAGGCAGTGGAAGGGATTCAACCGGGTTAGGAAGATAGTGCGCAGGGATACCGTATTGGCTCAACCATCGCGCGGATGTGGCAGAATGCTCGACAACAACGTCACAGCTTTTCAAGCATTCTATAACCGCTTGTGGTAACAAGCGATCTTGACATTTTTCGGCAAAGTTCTTCAACTTATTGCGAAAAGTCGGGTGGCGCAAAGTTCTCTTTAATTCCCGCGCCTGGTGATCGAGATCAACTAAACTTGCAAGTCGCGGTATTTCAGGGAAAGTGCCGCACGCCATTGATATGGCATCCGTGGTATAGAGCCAGAGCGCATCGGGTTGAACCTGGTCGACATATTGACACCACAGTCGCCTGTAATTTATCGATTCAGTCATGTAGTCAGTGACTCGGGGCAAGATAATTTTGCGCGCCGTCAGCAACCGCAATCGCCACGGTGGTGAATAACAGGTGTGCGAATGCGTCTCGGCTTCAAGCACGGGCACACCAAGTAATTTCAAGTGTTCTCTTGCCTTGAGGCGCCTGGGTTCGCGTGAACTCCCAGTTGGAGAAAAAGCGAAGAGAAAAACGCCGTGCCCGGCATCCTTCAACCATTTCAACATTGTCCAGCTCATAACTGGGCAACCATGCCCGCCGTCGAGGGCAGGTAAAGTATGAGGAACAGCCATTAAGATTCGCATCGTGATGTTACAGAAGATAGCTTAAATGACCCTGGAAGCTGGCCAATCATATTGCTATGCGAGTAGCTGAATAACTGCTTCTGCCATTCGTTTGCCTGCATATCCGTCAACCTTACCGCATACGTGATTAGCAATCCAGAGACGGCGTTCACCGTGCAGTTCAGGCGATTTCAGATATGTAACGGTCGCAGTGATCATCTCATCGATACTGCCCACCACCCAGATTCCGCCTGATTGCGCTACAGGGCTGAAGTGGTTCCAAGCGCGATTGACCTCTTCAACCATCCGTTGATTCGGGCTGCCTGGTTCGGGATCAAAATCGAGATTGATGATAGGACGATCAAAAATCGCGGCGTCAACGGATATAGTTGATGACAAGTTGATTACAACATCGGCGTGGCGAATAGTATTGACCCATTCGATGATGGCTTCTTCTCCCTGAAATGGGAATTTTTGCCAATGGCGATGTGGGCCTTGGATTACAACGAGCGGGAAACGTCTGCGTAACCTTTCTAGTTCGGTTAAATCTTTTTCTAGATGCCCAGGATGCGCGCGAACTATCACTTGGGCTTTTGAAAGAGTTTCGTGATTGGCAATTCGTTCGACAAACTGTAGCGCACCGTAATCTTCCCGGATCATGTTTGGAGATCCCAAGCAGTATAGGATAACTGGCTTCGCTGTATCCAGCCCATAAAGGTTTAGGAATGATTCACGCGAAATCTGATATTGGGGTTGTTTGAAAACGTCGTACTGAGGGGCGCCAGCGACGGTTACCGGGCGATTTCTGCTTTGCGGGTAAAACAAGTGTAATTCTCTTTTCATCTGTTCAGACCAGACGACATAGCCATCGTACTGATAAATCATCCGTGATTTGGTGGTAATATTATCCCAGGAAGTAATAAAAGCTATAACAGGAACACCTAAACTTTTAGCCGCGGCGACAGTCGCCATCTGGCTCTCCAGAAAAGGATACATCGCCACGACAGCATCAGGTTTTGTTTCCCGCAACCATTTCAGAGTGCCAGTGGGAGCGCCATGTTTGATCAGCATTTCCTCTAGCTTTTGTTCGAGCCATGATTCAACGCCAAATGGCATAAGGGCTTTTGCCGCCAACCTCATCATTCGCTCATGCAAAGGGCTTTCCTTACTTTTTCTTAAACGCCAGTGACTTTCCCGGCTCGCTGACATTCTTTTATGATCCCATAGGTAGGTTTCAAAATGGCGAAGCAAGGTTAAGCGATAAGGAAACTCCTTCGACAGTTTAATTGGTTGAAAGTATTTGCTGTATTTGTGACTTTTGGGGAAAGAAGTTTCATTGACAGCATCGCTCAGAATTATTGGTTCTATGTAAGGTAGCAGATGATCGAGAAACGTGCTGTGCAACAATATGCGATCCGTTGCGAAGAGAGAAGAGAGGCAAACTACCTTACGCTTAGCCTGATACATGACAATGAGCTTTTGAAGGGGTAGTATTTATTTGCCAGTCTACCTTCGGATTCAAAACTGCTTTGCCGAAGCTGCCAAATTCTCCCAGCACCTCAATAGCCACTTTTTCAGTTAGAAATTTTCCAGACAAGTCCGTGACACTTGGTAAGAGAAACTTGAAGTAGGCGGAATAGACACCAGGCGCCAGCCATAAGACAGGATAACTGAGTTCGATTTGACAGGTTCCGTCAATCACCTCAAAGCCAACCTCACGGCTGCTGATGCGGCTATGAATAACTATATTGCTAGCGAAATCTTCAACAATGAAAAACATTATTGGGGTTTGCGCTTCCTGCGCCGTTAGCGGCAATGTCACTTTGAATGGCTCGCCGGAAACAATGCAATTACCCGCCCTACTTTGAATTTGAGGTTGGCCTAGCGTCAAATGTTTTGAATTGAGAGCGAGAGTAGTAGGTGGCTCCTCCAAGCGGCGGGAATATTCTTTTATACATTGAGATGAATCGCCTTTAAAAATGAGATTGCCCGCATCAAGCAGGATTCCTTGCTGGCACATCTCTTTCACCGCGGGCATATTGTGACTCACAAAAAGAACTGTACGACCTCCTTTGGCTACTTCACCCATTTTACCCAAACATTTTTTCTGAAATGCCGCGTCCCCAACTGCCAGTACTTCATCGACGAGAAGTATCTCTGATTCGAGGTGAGCGGCGACTGCAAAAGCAAGCCGTAGGTACATTCCGCTTGAGTACCTCTTAACCGGAGTGTCAATGAATTTCTCTATCTCTGCGAATGCTATTATCTCATCGAATTTGCGATCAATCTCTGTTCGTTTCATTCCAAGGATTGCGCCATTGAGCAAGATGTTCTCGCGCCCGGTTAACTCTTGGTGGAACCCGGTTCCTACTTCGAGCAGCGAACGTACTCTTCCACAGATTTCAACATAACCCGAGGTCGGCTCGGTAATCCGAGAAAGTATTTTCAGCAGAGTGCTTTTGCCCGCGCCGTTGCGCCCGATTATACCTGTGACCTCCCCCTTCTGAATTTCGAACGATGCGTCTTTCAACGCCCAAAAAGCGCTCTGCGGCCTTGGCTTTGAGTTACCGATTGCAGATGACAATTGCCGAATTGGAGAATTGAAAATGCTGGCAATAGCATCACGCAGCGTTTTGTATTTTCCCTGCTGTCCGCCAATGCGGTAAAGCTTGCTTAATCCTTCGGCTTTGATTGCGATATTACTCATATCGTGATGCTATCATCCCAAGGCTGATCCATTGCCAGATGAAATAGCTGTTGTCGCCGTCGCCGTTCGAGTAGCTCTGCCACGACGCCCGCACCGACTTAGTATCAAGCCACGAACCGCCGTATTGAGACAGCGCCTTTTCAATGCAGGCGGCGGCCCAGTCTCTGAGCGGGCCGCGCAACCATTCGCGCTGCGGCGTTGAAAGCGGGCGTTTTGGAGCTTCTACCACGCCATTCGGCAGCAACTGCCTCGACATTTGCCGCAGCAGCCATTTGTGCGCGCCGTTGAAAATCTTGCGCTCCGCAGGCTGGCGTAAGGCCAGTTCAAAGAGGCGGTGATCGAGAAATGGCTCCCGCAACTCGGTTGAAACTCGCATTGAAACACGGTCATTGAAACGTAGGGCGCGAGGTATCTTCGTGTAACAAATATCGCGGTACTGCAAATTGCGCAGCGCGTCGTTGAAGGGCCGCGGCGCGGTAAATTTTTGCGCGTGTCCGCTGAATTCTGGTAACAGAGAGTTAGCCCTCACCGGCGTTTCTTCCGTACCCTGGACAACACCAGCGGTTTTACCCTGTAATGCGAGCCGATAGTAGTCGTAACCGGCCCATTGTTCGTCCATTCCTTGACCATCCAGCAGAACGATCGCGCCTTCGGCTCTGGCCCGTTCAAACACTTTAGCATAGGCGATTGTCGGCAGTCCGCCAAATGGTTCATCTTGGTGTCGTTGAACAGACTCGGCAAGACCAGGAACTTCTTCCGGACTTAGCCGGCAAACGATTGAAGGGTGCTTTGTGCAAGCCAGCATTTGTTGACACCAGGGTAATTCGTCGTATCGCGCATCGCCTGTAATGTATGTAAATGCCTTTGCCTCATTATTTGCGCCCTGTGTCTGTTGAACCAGTCCGAGCAGAGTCGAAGAATCCAAGCCGCCACTGAGATTAATTCCCACCGGAACGTCGGAACGGAAACGCAACCGGACGTTTTCCAACGCCAGCGAAAGATACTCTTCCTGAACCAGTTCAGCCGGGCGATGGTCGAATTCTTTCCCCACGCGCTCGGCCAGATCGTACCAGCGCCGAATATTCGTCTTGCCATTTTGCCAGGTTAACGCGTGGCCGCCGGGTAACACTTTAATGCCTTGCCAGAAGGTATTTTCCGTGTGATCGCACAAGCCGTAGCTCAGATAAGTTGCCCAAGAGGCAACATCCGGGGTTCTGGTCATTCCTGCAGCATGCAGCGCCTTGACTTCGCTAGCGATCGTCAGCGCGCCCTGCTTACTTTGATAATAGTATAAAGGCTTCACGCCGAAGCGATCACGCGCAGCGAAAAGCTTCAGCTCACGCGCGTCCCAGATTAGAAAAGCAAACATTCCTATGAGTTTTTCGAGGCAGTCTTCTCCCCACTTTTCATAAGCAGCTAGTAGAACTTCAGTATCCGTTTTGCCACGGTAAGGGTAATCTTTGAGCTCAGAACGCAATTCCAGGTAGTTGTAGATCTCTCCGTTGAATACTATCTGGAACCTGTCATCGCGACCCTGCATTGGTTGCTGGCCTGTCGGAGAAAGATCAATGATACTCAGACGATTGTGGCCAATCGCGGCCGTCCCCGTCGGGCTGAGATAAATACCACTCGCATCAGGGCCGCGGTGATGTTGGATCGCGACCATCGCTTCGATCTGCGCGCGTTCCCAATTATGGCCGAAGATTCCAGCAATACCGCACATTTATTGAGTTACCCATCCCTGCTGTGTCCACAGCGTTTGTTTCCTCTCAAGACGTAGGTAGAAGACTAACAATGCCTTTCTTGGAAACCAGTAACGGGTAAAATCCTGCGTGCCAAAATCTGCTACCCAAATCTGATTGGTCTTGCCACGAAGGTACTCGTATAGCTGAGCGAAGGAGTAGGAATTCATGTAGGCTTTGTGTTTCTCGTTCCAGCGAAGACGGTCGCGGCGCAAGCCAGGGATAACTCCGAAGGTCGTAAGCACGAACACGCACGGCTTCAGCGCCAGCGCTGACTCAATTACCTCTCGATAATATGGGAGGTGCTCTATCACTTCGCTGATCATCACGACATCGTATCGATCGGGAATTTGTTCGGTTTGCAGATTGATTTTGAGGAACCGGAAATCCCCTTGGTAGGTGGCGCGGCATCTTTCCAGCGCCGGTTCCGATTGGTCAATTCCTGTGTAAGATATCCTATTTTTCAGCGTAAGGCGCTGTCCGATCATCGCGGGAAGCACTCCGGGACCGCAGCCAACATCGAGCAGCGTAAATTTCTCCGGCAACAACGGCTCGCGTTCCAACCAGTCGAGCGCCAAGGCTTTCGTCGGATGATTCAGATGTTTGCTAACGGTCTCATCTAGTGATTCAGCCGGCGCATCCCAACCCAGATACCGTACCTGCTTGTCGGGACTTAAACGCAGAAACAGGCCGGTTCGCAGCCATTGCCTAAGTCTGCCTGCCTGAGCGCGCATATGGGCGAATCCCGAAGTTGAAGAGTGATCTGGTTGAGCCTGCATTCTCATCTTGCGTTCGTTACTTTATTTGCGGGCTAGAGCAATCAAATGATGAGTCCCATGTGATTGGCTTTTCAACCAAGGTTGAGATGATTGCCAGGAATTGACGATGTTGCCAATCATACTCAGACCTGTTTGCAGGGGCCGCTTCAGCGACCAAGGGGCAAGTCCGAGTCGCCGGTATTTGCCGCCTTTGATCGCATACTCAATTTCAATATGCGGGAAATACGAGGAGAGCAACGAATGGAGTTGCTGTCTGGTGTAGTGCCTTTTGTGGTCCTGGTTATTATTCCGCACGAAATCGCCATTTGGCGTGCTTATCAGAAACCAGCCTCGCGGTTTAAGGACTCTGTGCGCGTGGCGGATGAAGTTTACATCTTCCTCGACATGTTCCAACACTTCAACGGCAATAACACAATCGAATGAATTGTCGGGTAGCTTTGATCGGGTCATGTCGTCAATCATCATGCAGCGGACGTTACTCCGCAACTTAAGAACCAGGCCAATCATTTCTTCGGTGACGCCCAGGTTCAGTTGTTTTTGAATCTCGGTCTGTCTGGGAATATCAGTGATTGTCACCCAACCTGGCACACCAATCGTACAATGTGACTTTCTCCCACCTACATCGAGTATTTCAAAAGCGCCACAGTGTGATCCAGCCATCTCGATTAGGCGCCGGCGAATTTTGTTATGGAGCGGTGGCAGGAAATATTGCAAGCACAGGTACGCCACCTCGAATTTTTTCGCGCGAGCAAGATGTAGCATAAATCATGTGTAAGACATCAGCAATTTTTCTGCTCGCTCCCAATCTTCAGGGCCGTCAATATTGACACTTCGTTCCGAAGGGATTTCATAGCCGACGAAGCGCGCGCCATAAAAACTATCGTCGACCATCAAGACGTCCCGCCGAACAACGTATACCGAGCCTTCGCGGTGGTAAGCGGCTGGTAATTCCTGACGGCGAGGTGTCGGCGCCGCTTCATCAGTGCTAAGCCGGAGGAAGCTATTTTCATCCCGGAAGTAAACCCAGTGCGGGTTATATTCGGCGGGGACGGGTAGAATCGTAGCCACTGCATCAGCATTTGTCAGCTCTAGCAATTCGACACAAGCGTCAATGTCTTCAACGCTCCGTAATGGGCTAGTTGGTTGTAACAAGCACAACGCGTCAAAACGTTCATTATTCTCTTCCATCCAGCGAACGGCGTGTTGGGCCACAGGTAAAGTTGGGGTGTCGTCCTGCGCCAGTTCTATTGGCCTGAAAAAAGGAACTTCCAGGCCGCACTCGCGGCCAACTTGCGCAATCTCTTCGTCTTCGGTGCTTAAAATAACGCGATCTAACTTCTGCGATGCGAGCGCCGCTTTCGCCGTGTAATAAAGCAGTGGTTTGCCGTATAGCAGCTTGATGTTTTTACGCCACACCCCTTTGGACCCACCCCGAGCTGGAATCAAACCTAAAACACGCATTACAGAGCCGTCGCGCCGATTCCAATCTTTTCCTGGATATAATGCAGGCGCTTTTGAATGTAAGGCGTGAGAGTAACTAAAGCGCGAGCGATTCTTTCGGATGCGTAACCATCGCCATATAGTGTACTGGGCGAGTAATGTCCGTGGGTAAGTTGCGCCTGAATCGCCGAAGGTAATTTATCTGCTGAAGGCGCCGAAAACGCCACGTGAGTATCTGTTTCACGCCCATCCTGTCGGCTTCCCACCAGTACCACAGGAGTTCCGAAATAGCTGGCGTCCCTAACGAAGCTGCTCGAATTACCGATAGCGCAAGCAGCGTTTGACAATACCTTGAGGTAATTTTCCGGGCTTAAGTTGGTTATGGTACGAAGCCAACCGGGTTTTTTATGATCACGGAAAACGCGGATAGTTTTGCTGATGTGATCTGCGCCAGCGTCAATGTTGGGCCACAGCAGTATGGTGGGTTTCTGCAATTGTTCGAGCGCGGATAGTAACTCCTCCATTTGTTCGCGCTCGTCCCCATATTCAGTCGTTGTTGGGTGAAATAGGGCAAGCAGAAATGGCTTGGTAACGTCTATGTGGGCTCCGCCACCGATTGAATTGACTATATCGGGCAGCAATGTGCGGTCCAGGTTACGCGCAATGTCGCTACCGGGGCAACCGATAGCAAGAATCGTGTCAGGGTGTTCGCCCATTCGGATCAAGTATTCAGCGGAACGTCGGGTGCTTGGAAAATGGAAATGCGCGTACTTTGAAATCGCGTGGCGTGTACTTTCGTCAATCGAGCCTGATACTTCACCGCCCTGGATGTGAGCTATGCAAATATTCATATAAGCCGCCGTGATCGCCGCGCCCAAAGCTTCGTAACGATCTCCGATTAACAAAACGACATCGGGTTTCAGACGCTGAAACTCGCTGGCGAATTCAATCACGGCGAAGCCAACAGACTTGGCCATCGTCGCTGGCGTTGAACCTTCAAGCTCCAGGTAAACTTCGCCGTCCACATTGAAACCGTCACTCTTCACAACTTGAACTGGAAGGTCGAAACGCTCAAGCACCATCGTGCCTGCGGCGATGATCTGTAGTTCAAGTTCAGGTTGCGCTGAGATAGCCTGTATTACTGGTTTCAAACGCCCGTAATTGGCGCGGTCAACCAGCACTACACAAACTTTCCGGCGCGGTTTATCCATATCACAGGTCCCTCGATTCAGTATCGAACGTCTTTGCAATCAATCCGGCGAATAGCGAACAGGTCGGTACCAGGGCGATTGGTTCCAACCTCGGTTGCGAAAGAACAACCGAAGCCAATTCGATTGAGTTGTTGTACCGTCACCTGATTGAAAGAGAATTGTTTGCCGTATGGATAGCTGAAAGGCCACTGGCTCTGAGGCAGAAGATTTTCCATCAACAATCTGTGGCACGATTTCAGGTCTTCAGCTTGCCCATCATCAGTTATAGCGCCTAGAGGCAGATGTCGATGGGAATGGCCGCCCAGTATCATCCCAGCTTTCTGCATCTGTTTAGCCTCATCCCAGTTGAAGTAGAGCAAGCGCGAGAATGCCGATTCGGCGCTAATATATTCTTCAAAAAGTTCTTTCACTGCTCTATCGCGAACAACTGGATCAAGAACGAAGTTAAACAGGTATTTGAAGGCTCTGATTCCAGGGGGGTCCCATCGGTACGTCCGGCGAGCCTCCGCTTCGTCAATTTCCGCAAGCGAAACAGGAGCTGGAGCCATTGATCGCAGCTTTTTCATGAAAGCCTCTTGATAATGGTCGAAATCGAGCGCGGCGATCAGAAAATGGTTCATATGCGCGGAAGCCACGTAGTATTCTTGGAGGCAGGAGGTAATGACGAAAAAGATACCTTGAATTCCGCGCTCGGCGAGCATTGGTGTCACTTCGACATAATGCTCCTTAAAACAGTCGTCGAAAGTAAGCAGGCATAGGTTGCGCTTTGGCTGATATTCACCTTGTAGGAATGCCAAAGCGGATTCGAGAGACGCCATCTCATAACTTTCAGACAGCCGGTCCACCTGCCTGCGAAAATCGTCTATTAGCATTCCCCTGATTCGCGGGAAATCAGTCCGCGGCAGGTCGCGGATGTAATGATACATAACTACGTCAAGTTGAGGCTCTGGCATTGTCAGTTCGGGCGATCCTGATCGGCGTCTGACTTTGTCCAATACCAGACGCAATTCGAATCGAAAGAGCAAACGGGCATTTCTTCCGGCGCAAACATCGAACTCATAATCGCGCTGGTCTTGTCGTCCAGAGGTTGAAATCGCGCGGGAAGGCATTGACCGTCAGCGTGAGACTCAACTGGTAACATCCCCAGTTCGGCGAGCAGATTTCTGGTCTCACTGTGGTAACAGTAAAAGTCAGCGCCAATCGCACCGGCTTCGTTCAAATCGTGTAGGAGCCGTGAGAACAAAGTCTTCGCGTTTTGCCACGAGGCGGGGAGGAATTCGACCACGCGTCCGATACGGTCGAAGTTACTTTCACCCTGGTCTGTTTTCACGCGGATCGTTTCCAGACGCCAGACCAGCAGGCCGGCGCGATCATTCTCGTGAACGACAATCAGGTTATAACTGAAGACAGGATGGTCAAGGTAACGCCACTTCAGGTATTCGGCGTCGCGCGCCGCGCCCACCGTGCGTCGCGCGATCGGTTCCCAGCCAATGTTATTCCAGTTTTCGGGCAGGGCAGACTCCGATTCGGGTCGTTCTTCCGGCAGATTTGGCAATCTGAAACTGCTGACCAGAGCCTCAATTCGCTCGCGTGTCCAGCCGGTGTGAGTTAATCGAAGTAACTCGCACATTCTTTCTAATGCCTGCGGTAATACAACAAAATGGCGTGGGATGTTATCAACCAATCTCCATCGCAGGACCTGATAAATCGGCGCGGTTTGCGGATTAATACCGAAGGCGATGGTTGCGCGGTATGGTTCGCATCGCATCATTTTCAGTAACCGCATCGCCAATGGGCCGCGACGGTAATCGGGGCTGATCATATAATTCGCCAGCCACAGCGCACGGAATTGTTGGCCGAAACAATTCATCGTGAAAGGTATTCCGCCCAGGACGCCAATGATGTTGCCTTTGTCCTCGGCCAGGGCAAAGCTGTAACCATCGTGATCCCACAACAATTGCCGGCTGAAAGTCCAATCAAACAGTTTCGGCTCGCGGACGTAGATATTTGTAGCAGACCGGTAATTCGCCAGGAATTCTCTGATGCGCGGATATTCATCGAAATTGGCGTAACAAAGCTCAGCCAGCATCGGATGGTTCAGTTATGAACTCTTTGCCAGTTTCTCTTCCAGGAGTTCTGCGATCAGTTCAACCGAAAGCAACTGTTCGATCTCTTCAGGCGTGAATTGCAGGCCGAATTCCTGCTCGATCGCCAGCGTTAGATTCAGATGCTGCAATGAATCCCAGCCCTCGATCGTGTCGGGCGAAGAGGACGGTTCGATCCGGTTCTGTGGCAAATTGAAAATGTCGGCGATGATTTGTCGCACCCGTTCAAACAGCGATTGACTCACTATTTATTACTCCCCCAGCGACATTCAGCTTGATCCACTCCGGGCAGGTTACCTTCAGGTTACTCAGATTCATTTCCCACAAAGCGCCGTTCTCGGTTTCGTCCAGGATTTGAAAATGGTGCGACGGGTAAAAATCTTTTGCGGGGATGTTCTTTTTCGTGGGAAGAAACCACCCCTGCAATTGTTTAGCGCCAGACGCGCGCGCTTCGTCCGCGACGAAAGACAGAATGGCTGTTTCGACCGTGCGGCCAATGACCCGGCAACTGAGAAGGAGGTTGTCAATCTCCCAGGCGCCGTCAGCCTCTCTGATGATTGCCACTCCCACTAGCCCGTGATCGCCGAAACGGTCTTTCACCCGCGCAGCGTAGATGCGACAACTGGAATCCGCAGCCATCTCTGCGATCTGCTGCTCGCTGTAGCGGCGTGCAGTCAGATTGAACTGATTGGTCTTTTGCGTGAGTTGCGCGACACGAGCCAGCGTTTGCGAATTCACGGTGGCGACTTCAACCTCCTGATCCAGCGAGCGGTAGAAGTCTTCCAGTGAGGTTGCCGAATGGTTTAGCTCTGTGTGTTGACGCTGTTCAGCGTAGTAGTGTCCGCGATTTCTGTCTTCATCAGACAACGCCAGCCGCTCGAACGCCGCGCAATCGCGCAGCGTTTGCGCATAACTCATTGGATCGTCCGGCAATTCGATGACTGTGACTTCGGGCAATTCCGACCGGATCAGCGCACGCTCCGCCGGGTTATCGTCGAGAAAGGCGAGGGCGTCAACTCCAATGTTCAGCTCCGCCGCAATCTCCCGCAGGTTTTGCGCTTTGTCGTTCCAGTTGATCTTCAGCGCGGCAAAATAATGCGGGCGCAATAGCATTCCAGGGTGATTTTCGATAACTGCCATCGCATCTGCGTAATTATTTTTGCTGCATACCGCGAGGATAATACCCCGATGGTAAAGATCGAGGATGGCTTTTTGTAACGATAGGTAAGCCGCGCCAGGATACTCGCTACCTAATTTAATACCTTCGATGCTATCTTCGCCGATAACTCCGCCCCACAAAGTGTTATCGAGGTCAATAGCTAAAGCCTTAGAGACTTTGCCTGTGATCGGGCGCAGGAAGCGGAGCCATTCGTTTACCAGTTGGATCATGGCGTCCGCGGCGATCGGCGATCGCATCGTCAGCCATTTGCGATCGTCCGTCCAGCGCGAGCGACCGTAACGCGCGACTACGCCATCGTAATCAAGCAGGTAGACGCCACGATGTTTCGACACAGTCCGCCGTAGTCTCTGGTTGACCTGCTCAATCGCCGCAACCTGGCTTAGAGTTATCTGACTGTCGAGCACACTCTGGTTGGGTGTCGGCGCCAGTTCAAGGTTATGCAGAATCAGGTGAGCCTGGCTGTTGCGTCGAAACTGCGTGACCAGTTCCTCGAACGCGTCAGCCACGCGAGTGACGGCTGCATTGATCTTATTTTCTGAAAGGCTCGTGAATGAGTCCCACAAATCGGGAGCGAGGTCGCGGGTTTGGACACAGAGGATCGCAACGTCGGGCGCGAATTGGTAGAGCCGGCTGTCGGGATCGAGGATTTCCTGGGCGTATGTGTTGAAATCGCCGACCTGCGCCGTCAGATCGATTCCGGCGGCGAATGCCGACGCTTGGAGCATCGGCGCGAGCGGTTCGACAGTGAACGATCGCAGGATCGCCAACCGGCAGGGGACGAGCGGCGAATGGTTGCGCAAAACCGCCGCCTGATTGAGGACGTAGCTTGCCGTCGCTGGCGTTGGCCGCGCCTGCCAAAGCTCAGCCAGGTGGGCGTAAGCCTGCCGGTAGTTTTGCTGAGCCAGTAGCTCTTCAATCTGTTGTCGCAAGCTCTGAGTGTCAGCCATCAAACTACTTCGGTAACAACCTACAAAGTTACTCCGCCGCAGACCGGGATGTCGGCGCCGGTGATGAAGTCAGCGGCGTCAGAGCAGAGAAACACTACCGCGCGAGCTACATCGTCCGGCGTAGCCAGGCGGCGAAGTGGTGTTTGCATCGCTTGCACTTTGCGTAGCCGTTCGGGCACATCGGAGATCAGATCAGTTTCGGTCATTCCCGGCGAAACCATATTGACGCGGATACCTTTCGGGCCAAGCTCGACGGCCAGTGATTTCGTGAAGGCTTTGAGCGCGGCTTTGGCGATGACGTATCCGGTCAGGTTCGCAGGTGGGCTGTTCCAGGCGTAGATCGAGCCGATGTTGATGATGCGCCCCGATTGCGCTTCGAGCATTGCGGGAAGAACAGCCTGAATGCAATTGAAAGCGCCGCGAACCTGCGTATCGAGATGCGCCTGGACGCCTGACCACTCTGTTTCGACGAATGGTTTTGCCGGGATCGCGCCGCTGGCGTTGTTGATCAGAACGTCCACCGATTTGCCGAAATGGTTGCGGGCTTGACCGATCAAACGTTCGACCGAAGCGCGGTCGGTCACGTCGGCTTGAGAGGTGATTGCTGCGCCGCCGGCGTTTTCGATTTGCGTTTGCAGTTCCGCCGCCGCCCGTTCGTTTTTGAGGTAGTTGATGATGACGCGAGCACCGGATTGAGCCAGCGATCGCGCGATGGCCGCGCCGATACCGCGCGAGCCGCCAGTTACCAGAGCTACCCTTTCGGACAAAGGCAGGTCGCGGGTTGTTTTTCTCTCTTCCAGAACCATAACTGTTCCATCGCCCTCCATCACAACCTGGCGATTTTGATTGACGGCGTTGATTTCGATGGTGAGCGTGCGGGCGCCTTCGGATTTGTGAGTGACTCGGAGCGTGATCTCCAGCTCGTCGCCGATGAAGACCGGAGCGCGCCACCGGAAATTCTGTTGCGCCCACAACGCGCCTGGTCCGGGCAGATGCGTTCCGACCAGCGTTGAAACATAACTGGCTGCCAGCATTCCGTGCGCGACGCGGCGTTGGAAACTCGTGCGCTGCGCGAATCCGGCGTCCATGTGCAGCGGGTTGTAATCGCCCGACAGCTTGGCGAAGGCATCCAGGTCTTCCTCGATAATCTTTTTTGAGATGCGCGCTTCATCGCCGACGGCAATATCTGCGAAGTCTTTCGTCTGAATTTGTGATTGCGGCGCTGCCATCAGACCAGGTCCGACTCCCGGATCATTTGATCGGCTTTGACCGCCACGCGCAATTGGCGGCCAATAACATTGAGCAGCCGCGCGGCGGGGATGCCGGCGCCTGGTTTTTTGAGCGATAAATCTTCTTCGCGCAGGATCGAGCCTGCTCCCAGGTTTGTTCGCGCCACCACGCTTTTTGTGAACATCCGTCGCAGCTCACCCAGTTCCGCCGCCATTTTCTCTTTGTCTACCGGATTCGCGGTGGCTTTTTCAATGAAGCGAACGCCTTCGACCAACTGGCGCAACTCCGAGGTCGTGATGGAGGCGACGACATCCGGGCCGAAACATTCGCGCGAGAAAGTGACGTGAACTTCTAAAATGCTGGCTCCGAGAGTGACAGCGGCCAATCCGGCGTAGATCCTTCCCGAATGATCTGATAGACCGACAGGGCAGGAATAACGCGCGCGCAACTCGGCGATCACATTCAATCCCAGCTTTTCAGGCGGGCATGGGTAGGCGGTCGTGCATTGGAGCGCCGCGACCGGAGCTTCGTGTTTGCGGACGCATTCGACCGCCGCGTCGAGTTCCGCCCACGTTGACATCCCGCTCGAGAGAATGACTGGTTTACCGGTTCGCGCCATTCGTTCGATCATCGGCAGATTCGTCGTTTCGCCCGCTCCGACTTTCCACGCCGGAGCGCCGATACGATTGAGCAGATCAACCGCTTCAAACGAAAACGCCGATGAGAGAAAGATCAGTCCACGCTCGCTGGCGTGCCGGGCCAGTCCGCCCCACTGCTCTTCGGTGAACTCCATTCGCTGCCAGTAATCGTAGCGGGTGGCGTCCTGCGGGCTGAATTTGACGCGCCAGGGTTCGCCGGGAGTGCTCTCGGCGGCAGCGATGTGCGTCTGGAATTTGACTGCGTCAGCGCCAGCGTTGGCGATGGCGTCAATGTAAGCGTGCGCCGCGCCGAGGCTGCCGTCGTGCGCCTGAGCTACTTCGGCGATGATCAGGCAGCGATTATTGAAGAGGTCGAAAGAATTTGCCACGGCTCAGTTGTATCGAAGCGACAGCGCCATCGCCTGCGCTCTACTGGCGGGCAAGGCGATGTGCGCGGGGCGATCGAAAAGCTCTTTGGCTTGTGAAGTTGGCGAAGTGAACATGCAGGTGTACATAACCCTGTCGCTGGCGCGCGCCAAACCGCCTTTGTGAAACCCGGCGGTGTCGGCGAACAGAATCGTACCCTTGCGCCCGACGGCTTTGATCCATTTGTTCTGCGGAACGACCTCGGTCATCTGTTCGTCAGTGGTTCGCCGCACACCGTTCTCGATGAAAAATTCTGGGTCGCGCTTTACCGCGCCTTTGCGGTGAGTGCCGGGAGCGTAGGTCAACGGCCCCGCGTCTTCGTCAATGTCGGAGAAATAGACGAAGAGTTTGAGGATCAAATGGTCTTCGCGGTCACGATGCCAGAGCTGCGATTCGCGCGCGTCAGTGTTGGTCGTCAGAGTATGCCAGACGTTGTAAAAGCGCAGCCGCGTGTACATCCCGAAGTATGCGTTGGCGATTTCCAGGATCGGTCGTTGCAAGGCGAAGCGCGCGTAGACGCTTTCGGGATCGAGTCTTGGATGATCGCCCAGAAGCTGGAAGATGAAGGTTTTGCGCGTCAGGTTGTGTTCGCCAGCTTTGGCGCGTTCAGCCGCAATCCTTTCAGCCCATTCGTGCTCGAGTAGATCAACCGCTCGGCTCAATTCATTGAAACACGAATCATCACCGAGCAGTTCGCCGATTGAAGTGAGGGCGACGCCATTTCGATTCAACTCCGCCAGGATGCGGGCAGTTTCGCCCGAAAGCAGAGGCTGATCGAATTTGTAGGCCAACGTTGATTTGAAATTGAATCCGTAACGCCACGTTGGCGTGAAGTGGCGGCCTGCGTAAGCCAGTCTTCTTCGAATCGCCGCCGGATAGTTTCGCAAAGACACTTTCAAACAATGTCGGCGAATGTTTTTTCCATCCGCCTGAAGTAAAACGCGCCGCTGATCAGGATTGTCAGTGAAGTCAGAGATGACACGATCAGCATCGGCCCAGGCGATGTGCTCGTTCCCAGCAAAGACCAGCGGAAACCTTCGACAACTCCCGTCATAGGATTTAATCCATAAATCGTCCGCCACGGTTCGCCGAGCAGGCTGCTTGGATAGGCTATGGGCGTCGCCAGCATCCAGAACTGCGCGATGAAAGGGACGACGTAGCGGACATCCCGGTATTCCACATTTAACGCCGAGAGCCACAATCCCACGCCGAGCGCCGTGACAAAAGCGAGCAGGATGAACAAGGGGAGGAGAATGATCTTGAGCGACAGTGAAACTCCGAGCCACACCATCATTCCGACGAGCAACGCGAACGCGAGCGCGAAATCAACCACGCCCGAAAATACTGTGGCGAGCGGAATGGCCAGACGAGGGAAATAGACTTTGGTGATCAGGTTTGCGCTGCCTACCAGGCTGTTCGACGATTGCGTCAGCCCGTTGGCGAAGAACGACCACGGGACGAGCGCAGCGTAACAGAAGAGCGGATAGGGAAGCCCGTCCGAAGGGATGCGGGCCAGTTTGCTGAATGAAAAATAGAATACCAGCATCGTGAACAGCGGCTGGATGATCGCCCAAGCCACGCCTAGCGCAGTCTGTTTGTAGCGGACCTTGATGTCGCGCCAAGTCAGAAAATAGAGCAGTCCGCGGTATTCCCAGAGTTCCGCGAGTTTGAGCGAAACCCATCCCCGCGACGGTTCAATGCGCCAGACTTTCGATGATTCGTCTGTCTCGGAGCCGAAAGATTTTGAAGCGTCAGTGATTGTGTCCACGTGGAGTGTGATGTCGTCCGATGCCGCGGGCCGGTGTTGGATACACTTCCGCCCGACATGCGCCGAACCATAAAGGAAACCTCGTGTCGAGGCAGCGTTCAATTGTCAGAGATACGAATTGGTTGTGAGCGAGATGATTTTACAGACACATCATATCAGTCAAGGCGGCAGATGAAGTTAATTTGTTTGCAAAGTCAGGACCGATCAAGCCACGGAAAGTCGGGCGGTAGTGAAAGCGCGCAGGTCGCAAGCGATGGATTGCATTCGGGGCAAGGGGCAAACGACAAATCATTAGAACCGCGTGACGAGGCGGCATTATACATGCCAGTTTGATTGTGTAAATAGCTTTTGACCTTCAGGTTGCGTTGACGCGACGGTTTAACAATCGCGGCGCCGGATAAAAAAGCCGTGCGAGACGAGCTTAAACTCAATCGCGCACGGCTTACGGTTTTCGCAATGATCGGGCTTTACTGCGACACGAAGTTGCTGCGGGAAAGCTTCACGGTTGTTCCATCGGGGCTTGTAACCACGCAGTCACGATTGCCGAGTGGTGTCCTTTGCGACGTTCTCGCCGTCAGGATGATCGTATCTTCTTCGATACTGTTGATCGTGACGGTGATCTGTGATCCACCCTGGCAGAACGAAGTACAATCGAAGCGAACCTGCGTGCCCTGGGCGAAGCCGGTTCCGGTGATGGTCATCGTGGTCGTGTTGAATTGCGGAATCTTGGCCGGACTTGCGCTGATGACTGATAGCGGGCGCGGCAGGACTTGTACCGTCTGCGGATCGCTGACGCCCGCGCCACCTTTGCCATCCGAGACGGTCAGCGTGATCGCGTGTTGGCCGACCGCCAGCGCGACCTCTACGATTGCGCCTTCGGCGATCTGAACGCCGTTGTCTTTCCAGATGTAGCTCAGCGGATCGTTGTCGGGATCGCTCGATTGCGAGCCGTCCAGGCGGAACGTCGCGCCCTGCCTGCTAGTGGCTTGAACAGGCGAGTTCAACGGCGCCATCCGGGCGACAGGCGGGTTATTGTTGCCGCCGCCGCCGCCGCCGCCGCCACCGCCGCCGCCGCCGGGGTTAGGTCCTTTGCCGCTGCCGGTTTCATCGGTCTCGACATCGCTGATCTGGATGCGGAAAGGCAGGGTGCTGAACGCGCCACCCTTGTTGTCGGTGGCGATAACGCGGACGTTGGTGGCCGCGACTTGATCGCCTTGTTGCGGTGTGATGGACAGCGTGGCTTTGCGCGCGACCGGATCAATCGCGCCGATACTCGCGTAGGCCGGAGCGTTCTGCAAAGAGAAGGTGACCGGATCGCCATCGCCATCTGCGGCTTGCAGTAGGATCGAGCGGGTTTTGCCGACCAGGACGTATTGATCGTTGAGGTTGTTCATGTGCGGCACTCGATTGCGCGCAATGCCCCCCTGGGTCGGCAAAGTCGCCGTCCCTTTGGTCACGTTTACTTCCATCGTCGCGGTGCTTTCATTGCCTGTGTTGTCGCGCGCTTTGAACGTGACGGTGGTTCTACCGATGGGGAAGACGCCGCCGGGCGACTTCGATGCGGATACGTTCACGAAACCGCCGTCGCCAAAGTCATAAGCGACAGGCAGTGGAAAGTTGAGCGCAGCGCCCGCCGGTGAGCCTGTGACCTTGTTGATGTTGGTTGGCACGCCACTCATCGCCGGCGGCGTGGTGTCGCGAACTTCAACTAAAGCCGTCTGCTCGCCGACTAACCCGCTGCTGTCGGTGACAACCAGTTTGATGACGTGCGAGCCAATACTCAGAAGGAAGTCAGACACAGGGACAGTTGAAATCTGCGTATCGCGGTCGAACCACCTGTAGGTCAACAGATCGTCGGGATTGGGATCGGTCGAGAGGCGGCCATCCAGCCGAACAATCGTGCCGCGATTCGAACGCGCTTCTACGTAACCCTCAATCGGTTCAAAATCCGCCACCGGCGCCGTGTTGTTCGGATTGGTGGCCATTGTCTTCAGCGTGTAGCTGTCGGTCACGGCCAGGATGTGTGGCGTCAAACCGCCATTGAAACCACCCGCCCAGCTTTCATTTCCCTGGAGCGTCACAAAGGGCGCCGTCGGCGTGTTGTTCGTCCAAAAGAAGATGGGCGCGCCCGGAGAAAGCTTCAGCCATCCGCGATGACCCTTCTGAATCGTGCTCGTAATCGCCGGCGCCAAAATACTTGGTCTCACGGTCCCGATACGAACTTCGATGCCGCCGATGGTCGCCGTGAGTGAAGCGAGGAAATCGTCGTAAGCTGTGGCCAGCACTGATCCACGCGTGTTCACCGGATCGTTCAAGTTGGCGGGCGGGCGGGCGTAACCGACCGTGGTCGTGTTATCCAACTGGCTGGCCAGCGCCGTCAACGCGAGCGTCGAAGGCAGACGATCGTATTGTTCGTCGTTGAAGATCACGTCTGAAGTTTGCACGTCGTCGTTGCGTGGAACCGCGCCGGGCGAATTCTTCGCCATCGCGAGGGCGTTGTATCCGGCGGAGCCGCCGCCTTGTTCGCGCACCTGAGAGCTTCCAATCAGGTAGTTGAATTCCAGTGGCAGCGCGCGGTTGTCAATCGCCACGGCGAAGACCCAGCCCTTCTGATTCGGTGTGAGGCTGGCGGGATCAATCGTGGTGGTCTGGTTCGGGAAGAGAGTGATGATCGTCTCCTTCGTGGTCGTCGGATCAACCAGGCCGGTGAAGACGACGCGGACGCGTACTCTCTGCGTCGGATGCGTGTTGGTTATGTGGATGCGCGATTCACCCTGAGTCCCGGTCGCAAACCTCGAGTAGATGAGCGCGCTTCCCGCTTTCATCTCGCTCGCGCCGCTCGCGCCGCCGACCGGGTCCAGCAGGTATGAGGTCTCCCTCTCGTTGGCGGGATCGGGCGGAGCCGAAACCGGAACTTTCATCGTGAACTCATTCAGGCGTTCGAGGACCTGCATATGACGCGCGCTGCGATGCGGCGCTGAAGCGCCGTCGCTCAAGCTCAGCCCCAGCAACGGAGCGGGATTGTTTTCAGCCGTCGTCGCCGCGAAGCTGCCCCAGCCCGGCCGGTCGGGCAGGATGAAAGTGTTCAAAGCGGGATTCGTCCAGACGCCGGTGACCGGCGAGTTCAACCCGCACGAATTTTCAATCACCGCCGGAAACGGACGGCCACTCTGGTCATAAGCGGTCGCGGCGATTTTCAACGCCGGCGCGCTGGCGGCGTTCAGATTGGCCAGCGGGCTGTAGACCGTCACGTCCGTCCGAACGGCTGGCGCCGGAGTCGGGCCGATGTTCGGATCCTGATTCTGAATATTGTCTATGGCGATCAGTTTCGGCAGACGGTCGTAGTCGGCGTCGTCAAATTTGATATCGGCGGTAGTCGAACCTTCGTTGGGCGAGACCGATCCGCCCGTGCGCTTGGCGACTCCGACTGCGTTGTAAGCCGCTTCGTGGCCGGCGGCGTCGCGGATGCTCGCGCTGCCGATCAGCCAGTTGAACTGCGTGGGCAAGCCCGCATAATTGACGGCGACAGCGACGATGTAACCGGTCTTACCCGGGTCTTCGTCGCTCATCAACAGCGTCCGGGTCTGATTGGCGGCGAGGTTGAGAAATTGGCTTCTAACCGTGCAATCGCGCACGAAGAAAAGCCGCAGCGTGACGCCGTCGCGTGGGTTGGCGTTGGTCAGAGAGACGAGCGTGTTGACGTTGTTCGGATTCGCGCTGTCGCTCGTGTATTTGTGAAAGAAGAGAACGCTGCCGGCTTTGACGTTGCTGATGGCGCTTTTCGGCGCATTGGAGCCGACCTGGGGAATGCCGGGCCCGACCTGCGGCTGGTCAATGAGTAATGCGGGCGCGAAAGCCGGAACGGAATTGAGCGCGTTATGGGCCGCAGAGGCTGAGCGAAGGGCGACCACGATTGAAGCGATTACCGCCACCGCCAGCGCGCCGGCGACAGTCTGGCGTAAGAGTGTGTAGTGAGAACGTAGCGAATTCATTTTTGTTTTTCTGTTTTTGTGAGGGTTAGATCGCATAGCAAATATCTCCCCGTTGGCAATTGTCGGCAATGACAACACTGACCGAAAATTCCGAATCGCCATTCAGCGAATTAAAAATCGAGTGACCAAAAAATTACGGGGCGGTGGTGATTGAAAGAAGCTGAAGCACCATATTTGCCACATCCGCCGGAGACGGGGTCGCGGATAATTTAAGGATTAATCAGAGCGCAGTGGATTGAGAATTGACAATCGTGAGGCGCACTCCAAGCGACGCGGAGAGTAGCACAAGGCGCCAGACGCCGCAAGATAATTTACATTCATAGCTTTCCGAGACTTTTGACTCACACTCTTGAGTCGCTATAATCGCTCTGGCGAAATGATTATCAACAAAGTTTGTGAAGCTTGTTCAAGCGGGAGTCAGATCAAAAATTTATAGGCAGGAGTTTTACGAAATGAAACAGCCGGTCATCATCAGCGCCACGCGCACGGCGATCGGGAGATTTCAGGGATCGCTCAAATCGCTCTCTGCGCCGCAACTCGGTTCAATCGCCGTGCGCGCAGCGATTGAGCGCGCCGGGCTGGATGCCGCGCAGGTTGACGAAGTGATTATGGGATGCGTGCTGCAAGCCGGGCTGGGTCAGAATCCGGCGCGGCAGGCTGCGCTCGGCGCCGGAGTTCCGGACAAGGTTTCCGCGCTCACCATCAACAAAGTTTGCGGATCAGGATTGAAAGCTGTGATGCTCGCGGCGCAATCAATCGCGCTCGGCGACAACGAGATCATCGTCGCCGGCGGGATGGAGTCAATGTCGAACGCGCCTTATCTCTTGCCGAAAGCCCGCGACGGTTATCGAATGGGCGACGGCGAGATCGTTGACTCGATGATTCACGACGGTCTGTGGTGCGCGTTCGATGATTGGCATATGGGCGAGACCGGAGAAGTCGTGGCGGAAAAATACGGCGTCACTCGCCAGCAGCAGGATGAATACGCCGTCAACTCGCAGCGCAAAGCTGTGGCCGCGATCAAGGCCGGTAGATTCAAGGACGAAATCACGCCGGTCGAGATTCCGCAGCGCAAAGGTTCGCCAATTGTCTTTGACACAGACGAAGGTCCGCGCGAAGATTCTGCGCTCGACGCGCTGGCGAAATTGAAACCGGCGTTTCGCGCTGGTGGCACGGTGACTGCGGGCAATGCTTCGACCATCAATGACGGGGCGGCGGCTATGGTTGTGGCTTCGATGGAGACGGCGAAGAGGCTCGGTCGCGCGCCGCTGGTTCGCATTGTCGCTCAAGCCACGGCCGGGGTTGAGCCGAAGCTGGTGATGATGGCGCCGGTTGACGCGGTGAGAAAAGTGGCGGCGAAGGCCGGATGGAATTTGAAAGACGTTGATCTGTTTGAACTCAATGAGGCATTCTCTTCACAGTCGGTCGCGTTGATCGAGCAACTCGGACTCGAAGCCGGGAGAGTGAACGTCAATGGCGGCGCGGTCGCGCTCGGCCATCCGATCGGAGCTTCGGGGGCGCGTGTGCTCGTCACGTTGATCCACGAGATGATCAAACGCGGGGCCGGACGCGGCATCGCGAGTTTGTGCTTGGGCGGCGGCAATGCGGTCGCATTGGCCGTCGAAAGATAGAATATGATCTTTTGCCAACGTTGTAAGAAAGCGAATCCGTCCGACGCAGAGTACTGCGAAGAATGCGGCGCGGTTTTGATGCTGGTATCGCGGCCGCACGGCTCTTCTCTGTTCGATGTCGGCGAGAATACCCTGGAAGAGCACCTGCTCGAACGCATCAGCGCGCTCGAGTCGGCGTTGACGCGCTCGAACGACCGGTTCGAGCAGTTGCTCGAACTCGCCCAGCAGCAGGCGACCGGCAGCTTCTACGACCACATGATGCTCGAAGCCTTGACCGAAATCCTCACCGAGATGCGCGCGGTCAACCCCGAAGAGCTTGAACAGCGCTGGCGCAACCGCGTCGCGCGGCATTACGAAGAGACAGCCGAACGCGAACGTCTGGATGAACGCTGCGATCAGATCATCTCGGCCTATCGCGGAGTGAGCCGCGAAGATTTCATTGATCAGGTCGAAGAGGGAACCCTGCTGATCAGCGAAGGCCGCACGCGCCGCGGATTGCGGATGCTCGAAGCCGCGCTCTCGCTCGACGAGCGCAATGCAGAACTCAGCTTCACCATCGGCGAATATTATTTCAACCTGGGCAAATCGCTCGACGCGGCGGTCTTTTTGCGCCGCGCGCTCGATGAACAAGCTGATCATTTCGGCGCGCGCCTGCTGTTGGGATTGCTTAGCGGCGATGAAGGCGAAGCGGAATCGGCGAAGATTCACCTGCAACGCGCGCTCATCCTGGACGATAATTCGTTCGCCGCGCATTACGGGCTTGGCCGTTTGTTCGCCCGCGAAGGTGATCTGAGCCTGGCGCTCTCACATTTGAAACGCGCGCTCGATCTCAACCCCACACCGGAGATGCATTATCTGGTGGGGCGCACTTACCTGGAACAAGGCCGCGCAGAGAAAGCGATGAAGCATCTGCAAAAAGCCGTGCGTCTCGACCCGCATTTCGACATCGCTCAATACAGCCTGGGTTTCGTTTACTGGCTATCGAACCGCACCAACGAGGCGCGCGAACATTTCCGCCTCGCCTACGAAATCAATCCGCAAGACGCCGACTATCGCGTGGCCATCCAGGCCCGCGCCGGAGACAAGCTGCCCACGCCGCCCGCGCTCGGATGGTCGAGCATCTTCCCGCGCCGCAAAATCAAACTCAGCGAATCGCGCTTCGTCGAACTGCTCTGGCGCGATCTCAACGCGTTCTCGATTTCTCCGGCTCCGCTCAGGAAGACTCCGCGAAAGTGACGCAATTTCGCCGGGAGGCTTGCCCCGGACTTTCTCCCGCGTGCTATAATCACAACCGTTCAGCCCAGACTAGAGAGATCAAACGACCGAAGCATCGAGGAGAGTTGAGTTCTTAGCTGACATCATCGAGATTCCCACGCCTTACTTGAATAACCGTGGTGTGACGGATGAAGAAGATGAAACATCCTGCCTGAGAGCGTCGCCATTAAATTGGCAGCGGGCCGCTTGAGAAGGCTAACCATCAACATCTCCGGCCAATCGGGCCCAGTTTCCCGGCCGGCAAAACCAAAGGAAAAATAAGATCATGGCAATGGAAAAAAGCGAAAAGGCAAAAGCTGTCGAAGCGGCTCTCCTCAACATCGAAAAGCAATTCGGCAAGGGCGCGATCATGCGCCTCGGCGATCATGGGACCGAAGATATACCGGTGGTTTCGACCTCGAGCATCGGCATTGATGCGGCGATCGGCGTTGGCGGGCTCCCGCGCGGACGCGTCGTCGAAATCTTCGGGCCGGAAAGCTCCGGCAAAACGACGCTCGCCTTGCATGTCGTCGCCGAAGCGCAAAAAGCGGGCGGCATCGCCGCCTACATTGACGCCGAACATGCGCTCGACGCCGTGTATGCTCAAAAGCTCGGCGTCAACATCAACGACCTGTTCGTTTCGCAACCCGATTCGGGTGAACAGGCGCTGGAGATTACCGAATCGCTGGTGCGGTCGAACGCCGTTGACGTGCTGGTGATTGACTCGGTCGCCGCATTGACTCCGCGCGCCGAACTCGAAGGCGACATGGGCGACAGTCTGCCGGGTTTGCAGGCGCGTTTGATGTCGCAGGCGCTGCGCAAACTGACGGCGGTCGTGGGTCGGTCGAACACGTGTCTGATCTTCATCAATCAAATTCGCGAGAAGATAGGCGTGATGTTTGGCTGCTTCCATTACAACGCGCGAGTAGTGCTGGCGGATGGAACGACTGAAAAGATCGGCAAGATTGTCAATCAGCGTATGCCGGTCGAAGTCCTGAGCTTCAACCCTGAAACCGGGGCGGTTGAGCCACGGCGAGTGGTGAACTGGTTCAACAACGGCCGGGCTGATTATTTCCTGCAGTTTGAAGTCGAAGGTGGAGTGTCAGGTCGCCGGCGTTTCGCCGCCACGCCGAACCATACGATCTTCACGCCTCACGGCGAAATCGCGGCAGGCGATCTGCGCGTCGGCGATGAAGTGCTGGCGATGGTCACGGATTATTATCTGACTGACGATCAGATCCAGATTCTGCTCGGCGGCGCGCTGGGTGATGGTTCGCTGAGGCAGGTTGGTACGCACGCCGCCACGTTTCGTGTCGGTCACAGTCTGGCGCAGGAAGAATATCTGCGTTGGAAGCATCAGATGCTGGCGCCGTTCGCGCGACCGATCACTCCGATGGGGCGCGGCGTTGGGTTCGATACTTATGCTTTCCCAACGTTGGCCGATTTGCGCCGCGAGGTTTACACCGTTGATGGGCATCGTCAGGTCACGGCTTCGTTTTTGAATCGCATTGACGCTCGCGGCGTCGCTGTCTGGTACGGAGATGACGGTTCTTTCGCCGGACATTACGACCGTTGGGGACACGGAAAAGCGGTGCTTTACAACAAGTCGCTTGAAGGCGGAGCGCGCGAAGCCGTGATGGCGTTCTTTGAGCGACTCGGTGTGGGCACGCCGCGGGATGACGGGCGCGGGTTCTGGTTCTCTTCCGAGCAAACGGCCAGGCTGCACCAACTGATCGCGTCTTACCTGCATCCGGCGGTTGACTACAAACTGCATCCGAGCTTGCGCGGCCAATTCGGATGGCAACCGGAGCTTGATGATCTGCGCGTGAACGGAATGACTTTGGCAATGCGGCGTTATCGCCGCTCGGTTCCCGCGCGAATCTCGAAGATTTACGTCAAGCCGCCTACGCGCTCGATGAACCGCTTCGACCTCGAAGTCGAAGGCAACCACTCCTACATGGTTGACGGCGTCGTGGTTCACAACTCGCCCGAAACGACCACTGGCGGTCGCGCTTTGAAATTCTATTCATCAGTGCGTCTCGACATTCGCCGCATCACTTCGATCAAAGACGGTGAGAGCGTGGTTGGCAATCGCACCAAAGTCAAAGTCGTCAAGAACAAAGTCGCGCCGCCGTTTAGGGAAGCCGAGTTCGACATCATGTACGGCGAAGGCATCTCACGGCTCGGCGAAATCATTGACATCGGCGTCGAGAACAAGATCGTTGATAAATCCGGCGCGTGGTTCTCGTACAAGGGCGAACGTCTGGGTCAGGGGCGCGACAACTCGAAGAACACGCTCCGCGATAATCCCGAACTCCGCGACAGAATCGAAGCCGAAGTCCGCGCAGCATTGGGCATCACCAAACCGCAAGCGGCGGCGGCTCCGGTGGTGGCTGAACCTGCGCCTGCGCCAAGCGGCAGGCGTGGTTCCGCGAAAGCCGCAGAGGAATAAAGCTGAGAGCGAGAGAGTGGGGGAGCGGGAGATAAGTTCGATTTCTCCCGCTCCCCCACTCCCCCACTCTCTCGCTCTCCCCATCGAGAAGTTATGGCAAAGCGACTGACACAACTGGTTGATTGCGCGGGTTGAGCGTCGAAGCTGGCGCCGAGCGCGCTCGCTCAGGTTCTGAGCGGCTTACCCAAACAACCGCACGATCCGAATCTGATTGTCGGCTTCGACACCGCCGATGACGCCGCAGTGTATCGTCTGCGCGACGATCTGGCGCTGGTTCAGACCGTGGACTTCTTCACGCCGATCGTTGACGACCCGTTTGATTACGGGCGCATCGCCGCGCTCAATTCGATCAACGACGTGTGGGCGATGGCTGGTACGCCGCTCACTGCGCTAGCGATCACTTGCTTCCCGAAGAAAGGCCTGGAGTATTCGATCCTCGGCGAGATCATGCGCGGCGGCTTGAGAGTATTGAACGAGAATGGAGTTCTGTTGGTCGGCGGACACAGCGTGGACAACGACCAGATCATGTTCGGTTACGCCGTCACCGGCTTGATTCATCCGGATCAGGTCGCGGCCAACGCGGGCGCGCGTCCGGGCGACACATTGATCCTGACCAAGCCCATCGGCACGGGCGTTATTTCGACCGGAATCAAATTCGGCAAGGCGAGCGCCGAGGAGACCGCTGTCGCAACGGAAACAATGCTCACTCCTGGCCGCAATGCCGCCGAAGCGATGCGCGAATTCGGCGTGCGCGGCGCCACGGACATCACCGGGTTCGGTTTGATCGGCCACGCCTGGGAACTGGCCAAAGCGAGCGGCGCCACGCTGGAAATCGTCGCCGAGCGCGTGCCGGTGTTGCCCGGCGCGCTCGAACTCGCCCGCCGCAAGCTGCTCACGAAAGGTGACAAGGTCAATCGCGAGTATGTCGGCGACGACGCGACGATTGGCGCCGACATTACGAGAGAGACGGCGAGTTTGCTTTATGATCCGCAGACGGCGGGCGGGATGTTGATCTCGATTGCGCGGGATCGCGCGGCATCGCTGCTGGCAAAATTGCGCGAGACTTACGCGCAGGCGGCGATCATCGGGCGCGTGATCGAATACGACGGGCGTTCGGTGGTCGTGATTTGAAGCGATGGCCACGAACCGCCGCTGATTGCGCCAAAACCACTGGAATAAAAGCGACGTGTCACAGCATACACACCGACGAGTGCAATTTCCCTTTGCGTTCGCGGTGTGTATTTTTGTTTGTTGACGAAGGAGGACCTGATGGCAAACCCGGCAACTTACGACGCGGTTGTGATCGGCACGGGGCAGGCGGGCAAACCGCTCTCGATCGCTCTGGCCAACGCCGGATGGAAGACGGCGGTCATCGAACGACAGCACGTTGGCGGAACCTGCGTGAACGTCGGCTGCACGCCCACGAAGACGATGGTCGCCAGCGCCCGGGTGGCTTACCTTGCTCGCCGCGCCGCCGATTACGGCGTTCACACCGGCGCAATCACAGTCAACCTGGCCGAAGTCCGGGGTCGCAAACAGTCAGTCGTTGACAGCTTTCGCAACGGCGGCCAGCGCGCGATCGAGAGAACGAAAAACCTCGACCTGCTGTTCGGCGAAGCCAGCTTCACCGTCCCGCGATCAATCGCCGTGAAGATGAACGACGGCGAAACCCGGCATCTGACTGCAGACAAAATCTTCATCAACACCGGCTGCCGGCCGGCTGCCCCCGGCGTCGAGGGACTCGATAAAATCGCGGTCCTCGATTCGTCTTCGATCATGGAGTTGGATGAATTGCCGGAGCGTTTACTGGTTCTGGGCGGAGGTTACATCGGACTCGAATTCGGCCAGATGTTTCGTCGCTTCGGCAGCGCAGTGACGATTGTGCAGCGCGCTTCGCAACTGCTCGGACGCGAAGATCAGGACGTGGCCGATGAAGTCGCAAACATCATGCGCGAGGACGGGATCGAGGTATTGCTCAACACCGAAGCCGTGCGCGCCGAGCGAAGCGGCGATGGTCGAATTCGTCTGACGGTGAAAACCCCTGAAGGCGAGCGAACTCTGGTCGGATCACACCTGCTCGCTGCCGCCGGACGAGTCCCAAACACGGATGCGTTGAACCTGGCCGCCGCCGGGATTGAAACTGACAGGAACGGCTTCATCACAGCCAACGAACGGTTGGAGACCAGCGCCCCGGGTGTTTACGCGCTCGGCGATGTGAAAGGCGGCCCGCAATTCACGCACATCTCTTATGACGACTACCGCATCATCCGAACCAATCTGATTGAAAGCGGAGAGGCGACGACGGGTGGCCGCTTCGTTCCGTACACGGTCTTCATTGATCCGCAACTGGGCCGCGTCGGCTTGAGCGAAGCGGAAGCGCGAGCGAAGAGCTTGAACATCAAGGTCGCCAAGATGCCGATGAGTTACGTCGCGCGCGCGTTGGAGATGAGCGAAAGCCGCGGGTTTATGAAAGTCGTGATTGACGCGGACTCGGAGCAGATTCTGGGTTGCGCGATTCTGGGCATCGAAGGCGGGGAGATTATGGCGATGATCCAGATTGCGATGATGGGTAAACTGCCGTACACGACGCTGAAGGACGCGATCTTCGCCCATCCGACTTTAGCTGAATCGTTGAACAACCTGCTGAATCTTTGACCGGGGGAAACGGATGACATCTCAAACGACGAAGCCGCAGACGATCAACCGGACCGAAGCGATGATCGAACTGTTCCAGCGAGTCCGCGCGCAAACGATGCGGATCGTCGCGCCACTCGAAGTCGAGGATTACGTCGTGCAGACGGCGGAATTCATGAGTCCGCCACGCTGGCACATCGGCCATACGTCGTGGTTCTTCGAGACGCTGCTGCACACTCACCAATCCGGCTATCGCATTTACGACGAAGACTATCTCTTCTTCTTCAACTCATACTACGAAGGCTTCGGCAAGCGCATCGAGAGAGCCAGGCGCGGCACGCGGTCACGCCCGACAGTGAAAGAGACCGTTCGTTACCGCAATCACATTGACGAGGCGATGGAGAAGTTTCTGGAAAAAGTCGAAGACCGGGATGATGCAGAGAAGATTCTGGCGCTCACGCGGTTGGGGCTTGAGCACGAAATGCAGCACCAGGAGTTGTTGGTCTACGACATCAAGCATTTGCTCTGCGATCTTTACGAAGCTCCGAAAACAAGCGCGCTTGCCGCTTCTGAAAAAATCACTGGAATGGTTGAGATCGAAGGCGGGTTATTCGAGCTTGGCTACGCGGGCGCCGATTTCGCCTGGGACAATGAAAAGCCCCAGCACAAGGTCTTCCTGCAAGACTTCGCGATTGATCGCGCCCCGGTCAGCAATGGCGATTACCTGGAATTCATCAACGCCGGCGGTTACGGCGACTATCACTGGTGGTTGAGTGAAGGCTGGGATGCGGTGAACCGGGAGAGATGGCAAGCGCCGCTCTACTGGGAACGACACGACGGTCAGTGGATGATCCGCGACTTCCACGGATTGCATCGCGTTGAAGACAGAGCCGACGATCCGGTCTCGCACATCAGCTTCTTTGAAGCTTCGGCCTACGCGAAGTGGGCAGGGACGCGGTTGCCCACCGAAGCCGAATGGGAGAAAGCGGCGTGCTTCGATCCGAATAAAAAGTCGAAGCGACAATTTCCGTGGGGCGATGGCGCTCCCGACACAAAACGGGCGAATCTCTTCGACCACCAACTCTGGAGAGTCGCCTCGATCGGCTCGTTCCCACAAGGCCGCAGCGCGTATGGTTGCCAGCAGATGATCGGCGACGTGTGGGAATGGACTTCGTCGGATTACGCGCCGTATCCGGGTTTCAAGTCGGAATTCGACGAGTACAACGACAAATGGTTCGTCGGACAGAAGGTGTTGCGCGGCGGATCGTTCGCCACGCCGCAGATTCACATCCGATCAACTTATCGAAATTTCTTTCATCCGCACGAGCGGTGGATGATTTCGGGATTTCGTTGCGCAAAGACTCTTTGAGCTTCGGATCAGTACCGCGAGCGGTAGCGAGCGTGGATCAATCAATGGGCCGACTGATTGATCCACGCTCGCTACCGCTCGCGGTACTGACTCGTCCGCGCAGCAGTTCACCAGGAGACGTGAAGATGGCGAAATGGACTTTTGAACCCGGCCACACGGCGGCCGAATTTTGCGCGCGGCATATGATGGTGACTTACGTGCGCGGGTGCTTCAAGAACGTGCGCGGCTCGCTGGTCTTCGATCCGGCCAACCCACGCGACTCCTCGGTCGAAGCGACGATTGACGCCGCTGGCCTCTGGAGCGGCGAGCTGGACCGCGACGCGCATTTGCGCAGCGCCGATTTTCTGGACGTAGACAACCATCCCGAAATCACGTTCAAGGGCAGCCAGGTCGAGATCGCCGGCGACCACGATTACAAAGTCACCGGAGATTTGACCATCCGTGGCGTGACCCGGTCCGTGACTTTGAACGTGCGCTACCTCGGTCAATGGCAGACGCCGTGGTGGGAAGGCAACGCGGACAAAGGGCCAAAAACGCGCGCAGGCTTTGTGGCCGAGACCGAGATCAATCGCCACGACTTCGGCGTGAGCTGGAATTCGACGCTGGATCGAGGCGGCCTCGTGGTCGGCAATATCGTGCAGATCACGATTGACGCCGAAGCGATCCTGGAATCCGAATGAAACAAGAAGCAATGACCAGCCCGGAATCAGATCGTTCGACCGCGCGACTCATTTTGGAATTGCAGGAAGCCCGCGCGCGCCTGCTCGAACTCGTCTCTGATTTAAATGACGAGCAGATGATCGGACCGCGCCTGGCCATCGTGAACCCGCTGCGCTGGGAGATCGCGCACGTGGCCTTCTTCCAGGAGTTCTGGCTGCTGCGCCATCTGCGCGGCTACGAAGCGATCAGACCCGCCGAAGCTCTCGATCCCGACCAGCTTTACGACTCAGCCCGCGTCGCGCACGACACGCGCTGGGATTTGCCGGCGCCGTCGAAGCGGGACACGATCGCTTACACGCGACGGATTCTCGACCGCGTGATCGAAGAGACGATCAAGAACGATGGGCGCGAACTGCGGGATGCGCGTGGTTACGATGAATCTTATTTCCTGGAACTCTCGCTGCTGCACGAAGACATGCACAACGAGGCGATCACTTACACGCGACAGACGCTCGGCGTTCGTCGTCCCGCCTTCAGGCGGAACGAGCCGGCTGAAGCCGGGACTACAAACACAAACCCGCCACTTGGCGATGCGCAAATCCCAGGCGGTGGATTCCTGCTCGGCGGCGAGCCGGACGTCGGCTTCGTCTTCGACAACGAGCAGTGGGCGCACGAGGTGGAGGTCGAACCGTTTTCGATTTCCCGCACAGCAGTCACACAGGCTGAATTCGCCGAATTCGTCAACGACGGCGGTTATCGCCGCCAGAAATTGTGGAGCGACGAAGGCTGGCGCTGGCGCGAAAGCGTGAACGCGGAACAACCAGCCTACTGGCGTCCCGCAGGCGGAGATCAATGGGAACGCCGAGTCTTCGACGAGTGGTTGCCGCTTGAACCATCGCTGCCCGTGATCCACGTCAACTGGCGCGAGGCTGAAGCCTATTGCCGGTGGGCTGGCCGCCGCTTGCCGGCCGAAGCCGAATGGGAGATGGCCGCAGGTTGTGAGCCAACATCAGATGGTCGCGCCATCGCCTCGCGCAAACGCCGCTACCCGTGGGGCGACCAGCCGCCAACGTCTGATCGAGCGAACCTGGATTGGCGGGCGTTGGCGTTTGGGGGTTGCCTTCCCGTGAACGCATTGCCCGCCGGCGACAGCGCATTCGGCGTCCGCCAGATGATCGGCAACGTATGGGAATGGACGGTGACGGATTTCGGGCCGTATCCGGGTTTTGAGCCTGGCCCGTACAAAGAATATTCCGCGCCGTGGTTCGGCGATCACAAAGTCTTGCGCGGAGGCTGTTGGGTGACGCGGTCGCGGTTGATCCGCAACTGCTATCGCAATTTTTATCAGCCTGACCGGCGAGATGTTTGGGCGGGATTCAGAACTTGCGCTCTGTAATTTGAGATTTGGGATTTGAGATTTGAGATTTGAGAGAGATGAAGATCGGCATCGTCACACCTGCGCCACCAGGATCACGATATGGCAATCGCGTCACAGCGCTGCGCTGGGCGCATATTCTGCGCAGGCTCGGTCATCGCGTGAGCGTTACGCAGAGCTATGAAGGCGAACCTTTCGATCTACTCGTCGCCTTGCACGCCAAACGCAGCCACGACTCGATCAAGCGTTTTCATCGCGAGCATCCCGACCAGCCACTCATCGTCGCGTTGACCGGGACCGACCTTTACCGCGATCTGAAACGCAGCCAGCGCACGCAGCAATCTCTGGAATTGGCTGATAAAATCATTGCGCTTCAGCCGAAAGCCTTTGACGACCTGCCATCGCACCTGCACGACAAAACGCGCGTCATCTACCAATCAGTCAAACCGTTCCCCAAAATCCCTAGTCTCAAATCTCAAATCTCGAATTTCCAGGTCTGCGTCATCGGCCACCTGCGCCCGGTCAAAGACCCGTTTCGCGCGGCGCTGGCGGCGCGTTTGCTGCCCGAATCATCGCGCCTTCAAATCGTCCACGTCGGCGGCGCGATGGACGAAAAGATGGCCCAGCGCGCGCGGCGCGAGATGGCGGTCAATCCGCGTTACCGCTGGCTGGGTGAGCATCCGCATTGGCGCGTGCGCCGGGTTTTGATGCGCAGCCAGTTGTGAGTCCATTCGTCCCTCCTGGAAGGCGGGGCCAACGTCATCTCCGAAGCGATTATCGCTGGCGCGCCGGTCATCGCTTCCCGCATAGCAGGTAATGTCGGATTGCTGGGGGAAGAATATCCCGGATACTTCGAGGTCGGAGATACGCGCGGCTTGGCGCGATTGCTGGAATGCGCGGAGACGGATGCGGCTTTTCTCGCGCGGCTGAAGTCGCGGCTCCGGGAGCTTGCTCCGCTGTTTGATCAGGTCCGCGAGCGGCAAAAGTGGGCAAGCTTGCTCGACGAACTGAGTTGATTTCGAGGATCAGAAATTACACCAACTCGGTAATCACGCTGCCGTGGATTTCGGTCAGCCGTTCTTCGCGTCCCTGGTGCAGGTAGCTCAGCGCGTCCTGATCGAGACCCAACTGGTTGAGAATTGTCGTATGAATGTCGCGGAAGTGAACCGGCTTTTCGACCGCTCGCAGGCCGATCTCGTCCGTCGCGCCGTAAACCTGGCCGCCTTTGACGCCACCACCAGCCATCACCATCGTGAATCCGAGATTGTGATGGTCGCGCCCCTTGCTGCCTTGCGATTCGGGCGAACGACCAAATTCTCCGCCGATCAGAACCAGCGTTGAATCGAGCAATCCGCGCCGCTTGAGGTCGGTGAGCAGCGCGGCCATCGGTTGATCTGTCTGCGCCGCCATCCGCAGATGGTTCTCTTCGATGTCATCGTGCGCGTCCCATTGCAGGTTGCCAGTTCCACCTCCCGAAACCGGACAGACAAAGCGCACTCCCTTTTCGACTAACCGCCGGGCAAGCAGGCAGCGCCGGCCGTAATCGTCCGTCGGCTTCTTTCCAATGCCGTAAAGATCGAGCGTTTCCTGCGGCTCGTTCGAGAGGTCGAAGATCGCGGGCGCTTCGGTCTGCATCTTGAACGCGAGGTCGTAGGAGTTGAGGCGGGCTGAGAACTCGGCGTCGTCAGGCGCCATGTCGAGTTGATTGAGATTCTTGATCAGCCCGAGCGTCTTGCGCCGCTCATCGAGCGAAACCCCTTTGGGCAAATCCAGATTCAACACCGGCCGGTCGCCTGGGCGAAACAACGTGGGCTGATAGACCGCCGGCAGGAAGCCATTGGCGTACATTGGCGTCCCTGCTTCCTGCGCCCCTTTCGGATCGGGCAGCACGACATAGGCTGGCAGCGACTCGGATTCTGATCCCAGACCGTAAATCACCCACGATCCCATGCTGGGAAAACCGGGAATCACACGTCCGGTGAACAGTTGATACTGCGCGGCGGAGTGCACCACCATATCGCCGTGACAGGAACGGATGACCGCCATGTCATCCACACGCTCGGCGAGGTGCGGGAACAGATCAGAGACTTCGATCCCGCTCTTGCCGTAGCGTTTGAATGTGCGTTTCGTGCCGAGCAGCTTTGCGTCGCTGGTCACGAACTGGTATTTCGCCTCGCCGAAACTCGCCGGGCGTTTCTGACCGTGCAGTTGGTTGAGCAAGGGTTTGGGATCGAAGGTTTCCATGTGGCTGGGGCCGCCACTGAGGAAGAGGAAGATCACTGACTTCGCCTTCGCGGGTTTGTGCGGTTTCTTGGACGCCAGTGGATTGACGGATTGGGCGCGCGCTTGTTCCTGCGCGAGCATCGCTCCAAAAGCCAATGCGCCAAAACCGCCGCAGGCGTCGCGAAGGAATTCGCGCCGATTACGTGTGATGCGAACGTGCTCAGTCATCTTAGCTCCTTAACTTTTTCCGGGTTTTTGCTGCCGTCTTTTTTTGCTCGCACGCCCGGCGTCGCCGGTTTCTGTACTCAACAAGGCCACCGCTTCGTCGAGCACGTGACTAAACTCAGGCTCAATCGCTGGCAGGATTTTAGCTCCCGCATGTTTGTGGTGTGGATACGTCGCGATGTGCTGATGGTGCGGGGCGTTGTCGTAGCGGAAAACCTCTTCCTCGCGCTGCACAAACTGATAACGGTAATCCTGTTTGATCGGGCGGCGCTGCTCGATCACAACCTGCTCGGTAAATTCCAGGCGCGAGCCATCAGCAAAATACACAACTCCTTCAATCAGTCCGCTTCCCGCAGCGAAGCGCAGGATTTCGAACTCAACCTCTGTCGCAGGACTGTATTCGATAGCTTTTTCGATGAGTTCAAAATACTGGCTGACATCACGCATCTAGGCCACGGCTTTCTTGTCGTCGAAACACCGATTTATCAAATACTGGTAACCCTCAAACAGGCCAGCCCACTTGATGAAATCCCGGCTGTCACCCATCAGTCCCGCCTTGAACCGAGCGAAGAACTCGATCGTCGTCAGGCCATACTGCTGCTCAAGAGCGTTGAGTTCGGCGATGACCTCTTCGAGACTTTCCTGGGGATCAACCGGCGCTTTCATCGCGGCGCGCAGCGCGGGAATTTGCGATGGGCCGCCTTTTTTATATCTGATTTTGATTTTTGCCATATTTACGGTTCCTCAGCCAGATGATACCAGCGCCTGCGAAGAGCGAAAAGAAGCTTCGTCAATTCACATACAGGAAAGAGTTCAAATTCAGCAGCGCCAGCGCAAACTCCCGCTTCGGTTGCGCCTTCAGAAAATCCAGCGCCAGTCTGATCTCCGCTGGCCGCGCCGCGCGTCCGGTCACTAGCCGATACCCCAGATCAATCTGCCTACGAAGATTCGGTCCAGCCTCCGCCTCCAATCTCTTCGCCAGCGCTTCGGCCTGTTCGTTGGCGAAGGTTCCATTCATCAATTCCAGCGCCTGTGGCGCGTGCGTGCTCGATTCACGGCGCGCGCAACTCACTTGCATGTCCGGCGCGTCGAAGACTTCCATAAACGGCAATCGTAGATTTCGTTTGGCGATCAGATAAATGGCGCGGCGGTTGTGCTCAGTGGGATCCTTGGCGGGCGCCCATTGTGATGGCTTGTAAAGTGTGTTGACCAGGCCCTGGTCAATCGGAATCATAATGCTTGGCCCGCCCTGCTTGGGGTTAAGCGTTCCCGACACGGCCAGGATCGCATCGCGGATTTGCTCTGCCTCCAGACGCTGACGATTGAACCTCCAGAGCAATTTGTTTTCGGGATCTTTCGTCGCCGCCAGCGCCTTCAACGCCGGATCGCTTGGTAGTTGAGAAGCCTGTTGGTAGGTGTTGCTGTTCAGGATCAATCGGTGAATATGCTTGACGCTGAAACCGCCGGAAACGAATTCGTTCGCCAGATAATCGAGCAATTCAGGATGCGTCGGGCGCGCGCCCATCCGGCCAAAATCGTTCGACGTTCCGACGATGCCGAGACCGAAATGGTATTGCCAGATGCGGTTCACCATCACGCGCGCGGTCAGCGGGTTTTCCGGGGCGACGATCCATTTGGCCAGTTCAGCGCGGGGTTTTTCGGTGGTCTCCGGCAGTTCGGGTGCGCCATCCGCCAGCAGCACGCCAAGTGGCCTCATTCCAACGCGGTCGCCTTTGGCGGTGTAATCGCCGCGCGCCAGCAGATGAATAGGCGATTTCTTTTCCGACATGTTCGTAACGCTGTGCAGCGCAGGCAAAGGTTCCGGCATTTTCTCCTGCAACTCTTCCAGCTTTTTCGTCAGCGATTCCTTTTGATCGAGCGAGGCCGCGTCTTGTTTGCCTTGCAATCGCTTCATCGTGGCGGTGACGGTTTTCATCTCCTGCTCGATTGGTTCGGCTTTGGCTTTCCAGGCCGCCTGCTGTTCGGGAGTGGCTTTCACCACGTCCTTGTCATAGACGGCCGAGAAGTAGGCTTGAACGCGGTAGTAATCGCTTTGCCGGATCGGATCGAATTTGTGGTTGTGGCAACGCGCGCATCCCAAAGTGACGCCGAGCAGCGCCGACCCGACCGCATTGGTCATCTCGGTGAGCACCTCGTTGCGGCTGCTGGCCACTTCCTGGTTGCCGGCGTTCTTGCGCAGCGGGCCGAGGCGGTTGAAGCCGGCGGCGACCAGCGTCTCCTCACCACCGCCGGTCTCGTCACCGGCCAGTTGTTCTGTCACGAAGCGATCGTAGGGCTTGTCATCATTGAAGGCGCGGATGACGTAATCACGATAACGCCAGGCGTCGCGGCGATGCGTGTCGTATTCGAATCCATCCGTTTCGGCGTAGCGCGCAACATCGAGCCAATGCTGCCCCCACCGCTCGCCGTAATGCGGGCTGGCCAGCAGCTTCTCGATCAGCTTCTGCCAGGCGTCCGGCGATTTGTCGGCAATGAACTCCGCGACCTCGCGCGGCGATGGTGGCAATCCGATCACGTCAAAGTAGACGCGCCGGATGAGCGCCGCCCGATCAGCCGGCGGGGAAGGCTTCAACCCTTCTTTTTTCAACCGCTGCAAAATAAACGCGTCAACCGGACTCTTCGCCCAGGCCTTGTCCGAAGCGAGCGAAAACGCCGGGACGGCGGTCGTCGCCCGCTTCACAAAAGCCCAATGCCCGCGCTCACGCGGCGTGTAGGTTCCAAGCGGGGCGATTTCCGAAGTCATCGCCAGCGAGACCAACGTTACTCCGGCAGCAATAAGCTTTAAGTACATCGCAGCCCCTCCGTCGTTTTGTCTTCAAGTGATTACGAAAGTTATCTCCGAAAGTGGGCGCATCATATTTAACGGATTACCACAAGTCAATTTTTGAGGCGCTAGGGGATTCCTGCGGATAGAGCCGGATGCCGGTCAAAGCGCTGGCCCTTCGACTCTGTTTTATTCTCTTGCCGCCATTCCCCTGCTATTGCAAAGGAATCGGAGCAAAGGAATGAACTTCCTTTTCCAATCTCGTGATTTAGTTGTTGCAGCCAATAAAAGGTGCTTCAATGCGCGCAGTTGAATGGCGCTTCTCGGCGCCATCGAAGTATTTCAAGCAACAAACAGGAGGCCCCATCGTGACGCGCCGTTTATTCTGGTTGTGCTTACTGCTGACTTTCCCGCTCGACGCGGCAAGCCAACGCCCCGCTCCAACAAGCGACAATGCTCGCCCCAACATCGTCTTCATTCTGGTAGACGACCTGCGCTGGGACGAGTTGGGCATCGCGGGGCATCCGTTCATCAAAACGCCCAACATTGACCGCATCGGCAAAGAGGGCGCGATGTTCCGCAACGCCTTTATGACCACGCCGCTCTGTTCGCCTTCGCGCGCCAGTTTTCTGACCGGGCAATACGCGCACACGCACGGGATCACCGACAACGTTGACCGCTCCGCCGCCAGCCACCGGCTCGTGACCTTTCCTTTGTTGCTGCATCAATCCGGCTACGAAACCGCGTTCATCGGCAAGTGGCACATGGGCAACGACGACTCGCCGCGTCCGGGCTTTGACCGATGGGTGAGTTTCAAAGGTCAGGGGACATATCTCAATCCGGACATCAACGAAGACGGCAAGGCCGTCAAGCCCACCGGCTACATCACGGACATCCTCAGCGGCTACGCGGTGGAATTCATCCGGCGGCGACACGACAAACCGTTCCTGGTCTATCTGGCGCACAAAGCGATTCATCCCGAAGTGGCTCAGAATAACGATGGCAGCGTCAATCTCTCCGAATCCGAGCGTTTCATTCCCGCCGAGCGGCACAAGAGCCTCTACGCAGGCAAAGCCATTCCGCGCAGGCCGAATGCGATGCGCGCGCCTGAGGGCAAGCCTGCGTTGCAGCGCCGGATCGGTGATCTGGCGCCGCTCGGAGCCAACACCGCCACGCGCAACGAATCCATCCTGGGCCGGCAGCGTTCACTGATGGCCATCGAAGACGGCGTCGGCGAAATTTTCAGAGCTTTGAAAGACACCGGCCAGCTCGACAACACGATCATCGTATTCACCAGCGACAACGGCTACTTTTACGGCGAACACGGTCTGAGCGTGGAGCGGCGGCTCGCATACGAAGAGTCCATTCGCATGCCGCTCCTCGCGCGCTACCCGAAGCTCATCAAGCCCGGCGCAGTGCGCGACGAATTTGCGCTCAACATTGATCTGGCGCCGACGCTGCTCGAACTGGCCGGAGCGCCCGCGCCATCCTCGATGCAGGGACGTTCGCTGACGCCATTGCTGAAAGGGCAGAAGACGGCTTGGCGTGACTCATTCCTGATCGAGTATTACTCCGACAAGGTCTTCCCGCGCGTCTTGAAGATGGGCTACCAGGCGGCGCGCACCGGGCGCTGGAAATACATTCGCTACCTGGAACTGGAAGGAATGGATGAGCTGTACGATCTGAAAACCGATCCTTACGAGATGAAGAACCTGATCAATCAGCCAGGCGCAGCCAAAGCGCGCGAAGAAATGAAGACGGAGTTGGAACGATTATTGAAAGAGACAGGCGCAGGGAAGCGAGGGGAGCAATGAAACTCAGTCACTCTGACAGGAATGTGGCGCAATTCCAATTTTACAGATGAACCGTCTGTAGCCAATCTACTTTTTTTAGCCTGAAGCCGCGGCGCGGGAGAAATTTCTTTGACGGGTCATAGTCTGCTACGTAATATGTGTTTATGGCACATATAAATTCACAAAAGCTCGACCGCGAGTTGAAGAAGGGCAGCGCGGAGTTGCTCATTCTCTCGCTTCTGGAGGCCCGCCCGCGCCACGGCTACGAAGTCCGCAAACTGATCGAAACGCGCTCGGACGGCGTGCTGAAGTTCAACGCCGCCTCGCTCTACCCGCTGCTCTACCGGCTGGAAAATCGCGGCTGGATCGAAGGCCGCTGGGTGGAGAAAGCCGGCCAGCGGCGGCGGCGCTATTACAAATTGACGCGTGAAGGCAAGAAAGTGCTGGCCGCGCAGCGCAGCATCTGGGAGTCATTTGTGGCGGCGATCAACCGCGTCACAAGGCCGGAAAATGCCTGACTGGAAGCCGGAAATCAGACAGCGATTGGCGGGCTTGAAACTTGAGCCGGCGCGCGAGGCCGCCATCGTTGAGGAACTCGCACAGCATCTCGATGACTGCTACGCGGAATTGGTGACCAGCGGCGCGGCGCCGGCAGAAGCCTACCGCCAGACACTTTCGGAACTGCTTGGGAGTGATTTGTTGGCGCGTGAACTGCGGCGCGTGGAGCGGCGGGTCGCGCCCGAACCCATCGCGCTCGGAACTAACAAAAGGAGGAATATGATCGCGGATTTTTGGCAGGACTTACGCTATGCCGCGCGGACGCTATGGAAGCAGCCCGGTTTCACCATGGTGGTTACGCTCACAATCGCCTTGGGCATCGGGGTCAACACGACCTTCTTTAGCCTCTTTGGCCTCGCGTTTCGTCCGTTGCCGGTCGAGGGTCCCGGCGCGGTCGTTGAGATCAAGTACCGGGACGCGGGCGCCGGAGAGCAGACGCAAATGCGCGCATCCCTGGACACTCGAATGGAGGGCTACTCCTTCCTCGATTACGTTTACTTCCGCGACCACGCGCAGGTCTTCTCAGGCTTGTTCGCCAGCGGCGACGCCGGCATTCTGGTGTTCGGAGGAAACGGCGCCTCGGAAGAACCTCAACTCGTCAGGGGAGAGTTTGTCTCCGGCAACTTCTTCTCAGTCCTCGGCGCCAAAACTATTCTTGGCCGCACGTTCGCGCCGGAAGAGAATCGCGCGTCGGGCCAGGACCCAGTCGTAGTCTTAAGCCACCAATTCTGGCAAAAATATTTTGGCGGCGATCCGAACGTCGTCGGCCAGACGGCGCGGATCAACAATAGATCATTCGTGGTCATCGGTGTGACGGCTCCGGATTTCGTCGGTCTCGGTCTCCGGAAATTGCGCGTGCAGGACGTCTGGCTGCCGCTGATGATGAGATCGGAAGTGTCGCGCCAAAGTCGAGATTGGTTAGACTCGCGCAACGGATGGCTATCCATCGCCGGTCGCCTCAAGCCGGGCCGAACCCCGGAAGAGGCGAGCGCGGAGATGACGCTTCTCTCTTCCCAGCTTGCTCGCGCCGATTCGGAGATTGATCCCAAAGCAAGAGTAACGGCGCATCCTCTATTTCTGATTCCGCCAGCTCCCGAGGCGTGGACGATTATCACTGTCATCATGTCGGCGACCGCGATGGTGCTTTTGATCGCCTGCTCCAACATCGCCAACCTGATGCTCGCGCGGGCGGCCAGGCGTCAGCGGGAGATCGGTATGCGGTTGTGCCTGGGGGCGAGTCGCGGCCGTCTGGTTCGGCAATTATTGACTGAAAGTTTATTGCTGGCCGTTTTAGGCGGCGGCGTGGGCTTGCTCCTGTCTTGGTGGAGCCTCAAGGCGTTCCTGACATCAGCCTTACTTTCCCAGGCGCCGACGATTCCTCACGTGGGCACGCTGACACTCTTCCTCGACCCGGACACGCGGGTTTTGAGCTATGCGTTCCTCCTTTCGCTGCTCGCCGGAATGGCGTTTGGCCTTCTTCCCGCTTTGCGAGCGTCACGAACCGACCTGGTCTCGACGATCAAAGACGAAGGAGCCGCCTTCGGCCGCCACACGACGCGCTCGCGGCTGCGCAATGGGTTGATGGTAGCGCAGGTGGCGCTCTCGACGGTCTTGCTGATCGTATCCGGATTGCTCCTGCGAGGAGTCATTCGGGGATCGGACATTGACCCGGGTTTCGAGACAAAGAATTTGCTCTATCTATCACCACGCACAGATCAAGCCGGGTATGACCAGGCGCGCGCGCAGCAATTCTACGAGGGACTGGCGGCGCGATTGGAAGCCTTGCCCGGAGCGCAACAGGTGAGCAGGGCTCTCGGAGTTCCCCTCGCAAGCATGCCGCGGACGAGGATCTCCTTGCCCGGAGAAGCTGCGACGGACGGCCAGTCCATGCGCGCTTATTACAATGCGGTCACGCCTAACTACTTTAAGACCGTTGGCGCTCCGATCATTCGCGGGCGTGGGTTTACCGAAGAGGAAAGGCGCGCCGGGGCGGCGGTCGTTGTAGTGACCGAGTCCACAGCGCGGAACCTGTGGCCGAACCAGGACCCGCTCGGCAAGCTTCTCCGGACAGAGCCGAACGCCGCTTTCGCCCAAGTCATTGGTGTAGCGCGTGACGCCCAGAACGTCCGGCTCGGCGAAACCGATTCGCTTTTCTTGTATGCGCCGCTATCGGCGCGTCACGGTCTGGGTCAACTGTTAGTCCGTACATCTCGCTCGCCAGCGGAAATGAAACCGCTGTTGCGAGCGGAGGCCCGAGCGTTGGACCCGAATGTCCTGCTCAACACGCATTCGCTGGAAGACGAAGTCGCCCAACAGAAGTGGCCTACTCGCGTAGCATCCGCCTTGTCGGCCGGTCTTGGTTTGTTCGCCCTCCTCCTGGCTGCCGTAGGACTTTACGGCGTGATGGCCTACACCGTCAGTCAACGCACGCATGAAATTGGCATTCGCATGGCTTTGGGCGCAAACCGCCAAAATGTGTTGCGGCTGGTGATGCAGCAAGGCCTGCGGCTGGTAGTGATCGGCGTCGCTCTCGGCGTGGCGGGCGCCGCAGCGGCCGCGCGTGTGTTTTCGGCGTTGCTGTTCGGCGTGAGTCCGTTCGACCCCATCGCCTATGCCGGCGTTTCGCTGTTTCTCGCGGCGGTGGCGCTCCTGGCCATCTATTTGCCGGCGCGCCGCGCCGCCAAAGTTGATCCGCTAGTAGCGTTGCGCCACGAGTGATCGGAGAATGTAGCGCAAACTGTCCAGTTTGCGCCGCTTTCTGATCAGACCCATTCAAGGAAACGGGCGGATGGATGATGTCCACAGGCGCCGGTTAAGTAGCGAGTGAAGCGAGCGCGCAAACTGGACAGTTTGCGCTACTCTTGCCGAGCGTCTTTTGAACCTCGAGGCCGCAATGGATAACGCGAAAATTTGTCTATGGAAACGAGAAATCAGACGGCGGCTGGCGAGCTTGCAACTTGCGCCAGCGCGTGAAGCCGCCATCGTCGAGGAACTCGCGCAGCACCTGGATGATTGCTATGCGGAGTTGCTCAGCGGCGGCGCGAGCGAAACGGAAGCCTGTCAACAAACGCTGGCGGAATTGAGCGGGAGCGATTTGCTTCAGCGCGAACTGCGGCGGGTGGAGCGGCAATACAACCAAGAACCCATCGTGCTTGGAATCAATCGGAGGACGAATATGATCGCAGACTTGTGGCAAGACCTGCGCTACGGCGTGCGAATGTTGAGGAAGCAACCCAGCTTCACGTTGATTGCGATGCTGACGCTGGCGCTGGGCATCGGCGCGAATACGGCGCTGTTCAGCGTGGTGGATGCGGTGTTGTTGCGTATGCTGCCGGTTAAAGCGCCGGAACAACTTGTGCTACTCAGCCGCAACACGGGCGGTACGATGACCGACAACATCTCGTTTGGGATGTACGAACGTTTGCGCGATCACGACCGGACGCTGGTCGGCTTGTTGGCCTATTACCCGTTGCGGTTGACCGCCAGCATCGAAGGGCAGCCGGAACCGGCGCTGAGGGGGCAACTCGTGACCGGGAATTACTTCGACGTGTTGGGCGTCAGTGCGGCGCGGGGGCGGACGATGACGCCGGACGATGATCGCACGCCGGGCGCGCATCCGGTCTGCGTCATCAGCGATGGTTATTGGCAGCGGCGGTTTGGGGGCGACCCGAATGTCATCGGCAAGACCATTGCGCTGAGCAATCATCCGTTCACCATCATTGGCGTGACGCCGCCGGAATTCTTCGGTACGGAAGTCGGCGCGGCGATGGACATCACCGTGCCGTTGACGATGCAGGAGCAGGTGATGCCGGGCATTCGGACTTTCGTCAGCGGCGGCGGCAATCCCTTTCGTCTGTTGGGTCGCTTGCAGGCAGGCGCAACGATGGCGCAGGCACAGGCGAGTTTGGGCTTGCTCTATCAACAATACATGGCCGATGAATTCCAGCGAATCTCTACTAGGGCCAAAGGCAAGCCCGCCGATCCGAAGATGCTGGCGGAACGGCTACAGGTCGCTTCCGGCAGTCACGGGCTGTCAGCGTTGCGGCGGCAATTCTCACGATCATTGTTCGTGTTGATGGGCGTAGTGGCGTTGGTGTTGTTGATCGCTTGCGCCAATGTCGCCGGATTGATGTTGGCGCGCGCCGTGACGCGACGGCAGGAAATGGCGGTACGGCTGGCGTTGGGCGCGAGCCGCGGGCGGCTGATGCGGCAACTGTTGACGGAAAGTTTGCTGCTGGCAGGGTTGGGCGGCTTGTTCGGTTTGTTGTTGGCGTGGTGGGGCACGCGGTTGTTATTGCCGTGGTTGTCACAGGGCGAAATTCCGTTGCATCTCAGCTTCAAACCCGACTTGCGTTTGCTCGCGTTCACTGCGGCGGCGGCGTTGCTGACGACTATGTTGTGCGGATTCGCGCCGGCTTGGCTGGCGACGCGCGTGGAATTGCAGGCGGCGCTCAAGCAGGAGACAGGCCAGCGCGGCGCACGTCTCGGCTTCGGTCAGGTCTTCGTTGTCGCGCAGGTCGCGTTGTCGTTGTTGTTGCTGGTCGGAGCTGGGTTGTTTGTGCGCAGCCTGCAAAAGTTGCAGCAGGTGGACACGGGCTTCGCGCGCGAAAACGTGGTGGTGTTGAAACTCGAACCGGTGGGCAGCGACCGGAAGTGGAATGTGCTGGCGCAACTCACGACGATGTACGACGAATTGTTGCGGCGCGTGCAAGCCCTCCCCGGTGTGCAAGCGGCGAGCCTGATCGGCTACAGCCCAATGAGCCGCCGCGAATGGCTGGCGATGGGCGGGACGCCGGAAAACATGACCACGGTTTCGGCGCCGCCTTCGTTTGATGAAGAGATGGAAATTCACTGGACGCAGATCTATCCGAACTCTTTTGCCGCGCTCGGCATCCCGCTCGTAGCGGGCCGCGATTTCAACGCACAAGACAACCAACAAGCGCCACGGGTCGCCATCATCAACGAAAGCATGGCGCGTCGTTTTTTTGGGAACCAAAGCCCCGTTGGAAGAAGCTTCAACTGGGGCTGGAGCGGCAGCCAACTCGAAATCGTGGGCGTGGCGAAAGATGTCAAATACCGCAGCTTCCGCGAGCAGGAACGACCGATGTTTTATACGCCTTTCCTGCAACCCGGCACGAGTCGCGGACAAATGACGCTGGTCGTGCGGACAACGGGCGATGCGGTGTCACTGGCGGCGATGCTGCAACGGGAGGCGCGCGCGCTCGACCCGGCGATGCCGATGTTCACGGCTGAAACGCTTGCCGCTCAGGTTAACGCTTCGCTGGCACAGGAACGCTTGATGGCCATGTTGTCGAGTGTCTTTGGCTTGTTGGCGTTGTTGCTGGCTTGTATCGGGCTGTACGGCGTGATGTCGTCTGCGGTGACGCGCCGGACGAATGAAATCGGCATTCGGATGGCATTGGGCGCGCAGCGCGGCAATGTCATACGCATGGTTCTGCGCGAATCAATGTCGCTGGTCATGATCGGCGTGTTGATCGGATTGGGCGCGGCGTTAGCGACCACGCGGATGATCGCGAGCTTGCTCTTCGGTCTGACGCCGACCGATCCGCTGACGATTGGGCTGGCGACGCTGTTGCTGCTCGTGATCGCGGCCTTGGCGGGTTATCTGCCCGCGCGAAGAGCTTCGCAAGTTGATCCGATGGCGGCGCTCCGGGTCGAGTGAATGACAGCAAGTAGTCCAATGATGCCTGACTGGAAACCGGAGATCAGACGGCGGCTGGCGAAGTTAAACCTCTCGCCCACACGCGAGGCGGTCATCGTTGAGGAACTCGCGCAGCACCTGGATGACTGCTACGCGGAGTCGCTGGCCGGCGGCGCGACAGAAGCGGAAGCCTCTGGCAGGGCGCTGGCGGAATTGAGTGGAAGTGAGATTCTGGCGCGTGAACTGCGGCGCGTGGAGCGGCAGGTCGCGCCAGAACCCATCGTGCTCGGAACCAATCGGAGGACAAATATGATCGCGGACTTGTGGCAAGACCTGCGCTTCGGCGCGCGAATGTTGCTGAAGCAGCCCGGCTTCACCTTGATTGCCGTCGTCACGCTGGCATTGGGCATCGGCGCGAACACATTGATTTTCAGCGCGGTCAATGCGCTGTTGTTGCGCCCGCTGCCGTATCGCCATGCGGAACGCATTGTGGCAGTTTCAGAACGGGTCAACGATGGTTCGCTCACGCCGGTCTCGCCGGCGAACTTCGAGGATTTACGCGCGCAGCAAGCGGTCTTCGAGCGCATCGCGGCGGTGGAATTCGACGCCTTCAATCTGGCCGGTGAACAGGAGCCGGAGCATGTTTCCGGGGCGTGGGCTTCCGCTGATTTGTTTCGCGTGTTGAATGTGGACGCCGCTCTGGGGCGAACATTGTCGCCGGAAGATGAGCGGCCGGAAAACGCGCGCGTGGTGTTGCTCTCGCACGAGCTGTGGCAACGGCGGTTTGGGGCGGATGCGAGCATCATCGGGAAACAGGTCAATCTTTACGGCATTGACAACCCGCAGGAAGGCGGCAGCCATACAGTCGTTGGCGTGGCGCCGCCGAACTTCTGGTTTGTGAGCGGGCAATTCGATGTCTGGGTTCCGCGGCGTCTCACGGCGGAACAACTGGCCAATCGCCTTGCGCGCTCTCAACAAGTTATTGCCCAACTCAAACCGGGAGTGACGCTGGCGCAAGCGCAGGCGGAGTTACAGGTCATCGGTCGTCGTCTGGCGGAAGCTTATCCGAAGGAAAATCAGCAGCGCAGCTTCAGCGTGATGTCATTGCAGGAGCGGTTGATGGGCGAATTCGGCGCGGCCATGTATTTATTGCTGGGCGCGGTCTGTCTGGTGTTGCTGATTGCGTGCGCGAATGTCGCCAATCTGCTGCTGGCGCGGGCTGCGGCGCGGCAGAAAGAGATCGCCATCCGCGCGGCGCTGGGCGCGAGCCGGTTGCGGATCATCAGGCAATTGCTGACGGAAAGCGTAATGCTCGCGGGGCTGGGCGGCCTGGGCGGATTGTTGCTCGCCGGATGGGGACTGCGCTTGATGCTGGCGCTGATCCCGGCGGGGGCGCAATCCTTCATTCCGGGCGGCGCAGCCACGATCCAGATTGACTGGCGGGTGCTCGCCTTCACATTCGGCGTCGCGACGCTGACGGGAATTTTCTTCGGACTTGTTCCGGCGCTGGCGGCGACGAAACCCCGGCTCAACGAATTGCTCAAGGACAGCGCGATTGCCCAAAACCCGCAACGGCAGCGGCTGCGCAGCCTGTTCGTGATTGCCGAAGTCGCGTTATCGCTGGTGCTGCTCATTAGCGCCGGTTTGATGGTGAAGAGCCTGTTGCGATTGCAACGCGCTGATCTGGGCTTCAACCCTGAGCGGTTGTTGAAGCTCGAACTTCCGCTGCCAGCGGGCCGATACGCGGAAGCGCGGCAGAAGGTTGCCTTCCTCGATCAGGCGCTCGAGCGTCTGAACGCGCTGCCCGGCGTCGAAGCCGCCAGCTTCAGCAACAACCTGCCTTTGCGCACGCCGAATCGCGCCCTGTTCACCATCGAAGGCCGCCCGCTGCCCGCGCGTGACAACCTGCCCGCAGCGGCGGATTTCGTCGTCAGTCCGCAATACTTCAATTCCATCGGCGTAACCCTGCGCGCAGGCCGCATGTTCGATGACCGTGACAAGGCCGAAGCTCCGGCGGTCGGCGTCATCAGCGACACCGCCGCGCAGCGGTTCTGGCCGAATGAAAATCCCATCGGCAAACGCATCCGGCTCGGCAGTCTGGAATCGCGAGCAGCCTGGCTGGAAATCATCGGCGTCGTTCCTGACGTGCGGCAGGAATTGAGCGCGGAGCCGAACTATCCGGCGCTCTATCGCCCGCTCGCGCAAGCGCCGCAAAATTTCGGCTGGTTGCTGGCGCGCACGGCAACCGAGCCGCTCAATTCCGTCGCCGCGATTCGCCGGGAAATCGCCGCGCTGGACAAAGGGCAACCGCTGGCCGGGATCGCGACGATGCGGCAATTTGTGGCGGAGGCCGCGTGGGGGCAGCGGTTCTTTACCAAACTGATGGGGCTGTTTGGCGCTTTGGCGTTGGGGCTGGCGGCGCTGGGGATTTATGGCGTCATTGCCTACACGGTCACGCAACGCACCAATGAAATCGGCGTCCACATCGCGCTGGGCGCGCAGTCATCGGACATTCTCTGGCTCATTCTCAAGCAGGGGCTGAAGCTGATTCTGGCGGGCGCGGTGATTGGCTTGCTGGGCGCATTAGGCGCCACACAGTTGCTGGCCGGGTTGTTATTCGGCATCAGCGCCCGTGACCCGTTGACGTTCGCGTTGGTGGCGGTGGCGCTCATTGCCGTCGCGTTGTTGGCCTGTTGGGCGCCGGCGCGGCGGGCGACGAAAATTGATCCGATGATCGCGTTGCGGTGTGAATGATTCGCATTCGACAAGGAGAATTTATGCAAACCCTGTGGCAAGACCTGCGCTTCGGCGCGCGAATGTTATTCAAAAATCCCGGCTTCACCTTGATTGCGGCGCTCTTGCTGGCGCTCGGCATTGGGGCCAACACGGCGCTTTTCAGCGTCGTGGATGCGGTCTTGCTGAAAATGCTGCCGGTCAAAGCGCCGGAGCGACTCGTCCTGCTCAGTCACACCGGCAGCGGCGCGCAGGGCGATAGCTTCTCCTACGGCAACTACGAGCATATCCGTGATCACGACCAGACGCTCGCTGGCGTGCTGGCTTACTATCCGCTGCGCTTGACTGTGAGCGTGGATGGACAGCCGGAACCGGCTACAACCGGGCAACTCGTGACCGGGAGCTACTACGCGGTCCTGGGCGTAAACGCAACGCTGGGACGGACGATTGCGCCAGACGATGATCGCACGCCCGGCGCACATCCGGTCTGCGTCATCAGCGACGGGTATTGGCAGCGGCGTTTCGGGCGTGCCCCGGCCGTCGTCGGAAAGACTCTTCATCTCAGCGGGTTTCCGTTCACCGTGATCGGCGTGACGCCGCCGGAATTCTTCGGCGCCGAAGTCGGCGCCTCAATGGACATCAGCGTTCCGCTGATGATGCGGGAGCAAGTGATGCCGGGGATGCGGCCTTTGGCGCATGACGCCAGAAATTGGTTTCGCATGATGGGGCGGCTGCGGCCTGAGGCGACGCTGGAGCAGACTCAAGCGAGTTTAGGACTGCTCTACCAGCAATTGGTGGCTGAGCGGTCTGAGCGGCTCGCCGGTTCGCCGAAGGGAAAACACGCCGGCTCCGCCATGCTCGAAGATAAGCTGATCGTAGCTCCGGGCGGCAAAGGACTGTCGGCCATACGGCGGCAATTCTCCCAGTCATTGTTCATCCTGATGAGCGTCGTGGCGCTGGTGTTGTTGATCGCTTGCGCCAATCTGGCGGGGTTGACGCTGGCGCGGGCCGTCACGCGGCGCAAGGAAATGGCCGTCCGGCTGGCGCTGGGCGCGGGCCGTTGGCGATTGGCGCGGCAACTGTTGACGGAAAGTTTGCTGCTCGCCGGTCTGGGCGGCGCGCTCGGACTGCTCGTCGCGTGGTGGGGGACGCGGCTGCTGCTGTCGCTGTTGGCGCGGGGAGAAACGCCGCTGCATCTCAGCTTCAGCCCTAACTTACGCATGCTCGGCTTTACGGCGGCGGTGGCGGCGCTGACCGGCGTACTGTTCGGCCTTGCGCCTGCGTTTTTGGCGACGCGCGTTGAGTTGCAATCGGCGCTCAAACAGGATGCGCCAGAACTGAGCGGGCGCGGCGCACGGCTGAGCTTCGGCCAGGTCTTCGTCGTTGCGCAGGTCGCGCTGTCCTTGCTCCTGCTGATCGGGGCCGGGCTGTTTGTGCGCACCCTGCAACAGTTGCAGCGGGTAGATACCGGCTTCGCGCGTGAAAACGTGCTGGCGTTGAAGCTCGAGCCGGTGGGCAGCGATAGCAAATGGCGCGCGCGCTCACGACTCACGACCTTCTATGGCGAACTGCTGCGGCGCGTCGAATCATTGCCCGGCGTGCGATCGGCGAGTTTAGTCGCCTATAGCCCAATGAGTCCGCGCGAGTGGCTGGTGATGGGCGATGGTCCGGAAAGCAGGAGCGTCGTGACGGTACCGGGCTATACACCGCAGCCCGGCGAAGAGAAGTATACCCACTGGATGCAAGTTTACCCAGGCTCGTTTGCAACACTCGGCATTCCGCTCCTGGCGGGCCGCGACTTCGGCTCGCGGGACGACCAGCAGGCGCCGCGAGTGGCCGTCATCAACGAAAGCATGGCGCGCCATTTCTTCGGGAGCGAGAACCCCATAGGCCGGCGCTTCGGCTTACCCAATGGCGGGGTTGAAATCATCGGCGTGGCCAAAGACGCGAAATACCGCAGTCTGCGCGAACAGTGGCGTCCGATGTTTTACATGCCCTTCGCTCAGCCCGGCTCCGACCGGGCGCAGATGACGCTGATCGTGCGGACGACAGGTGAGCATACAGACGTGGCGCCAATCGCCGCTGTGATGCAGCGCGAGGCGCGGGCGCTTGACCCTGGGATGCCGATGTTTCAAGTCGAAACCCTGGCGGCGCAACTGGACGCTTCGCTTGCGCAGGAGCGCCTGGTCGCCACGCTGTCGAGCGTCTTCGGATTGCTGGCGCTGTTGCTGGCGTGCATCGGCTTGTACGGCGTGATGGCCTACGACGTGGCGCGGCGCACGCCTGAGATCGGCATTCGCCTGGCGCTCGGCGCGCAAACAGGCGCTGTGCTAAGGCTGGCGCTGAAGCAGGGGATGCGCCTGGCGCTGCTGGGCGTGGCGCTCGGTTTGGCGGCGGCGTTTGCGTTGACGCGATTGCTGGCGAGTCTGCTGTTCGGCGTAAGCGCAACCGACCCGCTGACGTTTGTCGCGATTGCGCTGTTGTTGTCTTTCGTGGCGCTGCTGGCTTGCTGGATGCCGGCGCGACGGGCGACGAAGGTTGATCCAATGGTCGCGTTGCGTCACGAGTGAGCGCCGGGCGAGTTCCGGCGGGCAATCCAAATATGCCTGAGTGGAAGAATGAAATCAGACGGCGGCTGGCGGGCTTGCATCTTTCGCCCACGCGCGAAGCCGCCATCGTCGAGGAGCTCGCGCAGCACCTGGATGACTGCTACGCGGAATCGCTCAGCAGCGGCGCGACGGAAGATGAAGCCCATCGCGCGGCGCTGGCGGAATTGAGTGAGAGCGAATTGCTTCAGCGGGAACTGCGGCGCGTGGAGCGCCAAGTTACGCACGAACCCATCGTACTGGGAACGAATCGGAGGACAACCATGCTCACAGATTTATGGCAAGACCTGCGCTACGGCGCGCGAATGTTACTGAAAAATCCTGGCTTCAGCGCTGTGATTGTATTAACGCTGGCGCTGGGCATTGGCGCGAACGCGGCGCTCTTTTCGGTGGTCAACGGCGTGCTGCTCAATCCGCTGCCTTATCCACAGCCTGAGCAGCTTGTTGCGCTCCACCAGCGCACGCCGAATGTCGCTGCGGGTTCAATCTCGTACCCGAATTTTCTGGACTGGCAAAAAGAGAATCAGACCTTCTCCGCGATGGCAGTTTCGCGCCCGTCCAGTTTCGCGCTGGTCGGCACGGGCGAAGCCGAGCGCGCCGCTGGTCGGCGCTGCACGGCGAATCTCTTCTCTGTGCTCGGCGTGAAGCCTGCGTTGGGGCGCGACTTCGCGCCGGGCGAAGATGAGCCTGGCGCTGGCCCGGTGGTGATCATCAGCGCAGAGCTTTGGCAGCGCAGGTTCGCTGCGGCGCCGGATGTTGTGGGCCAAAGCCTGGCTGTGGATGACAGGAGCTACACGATTGTGGGCGTGCTCCCGGCGAGCTTCACTCTCTATCGCGGCACGGATGTTTATGTGCCGATGGGACAGTGGGGCCACACCGGATTGCAGAATCGCGGCGCGGGTATGGCTCTGCAAGGCATTGGCCGTCTCAAGCCCGGCGTGAGCCTGGCGCAGGCGCAGGCTGATCTGGACGGCGTAACGCGGAGGCTGGCCGAAGTCTATCCCGAATTTAACCGTGGCGTCGGCGCGGCGGTCACCCCGCTCAAGGAAAGATTGGTGGGCGATGTCGGGCCGAGTCTGTGGCTGCTGCTGGGCGCGGTCGGCTTCGTATTGCTGATTGCGTGCGTGAATGTCAGCAATCTGCTGCTCGCTCGCGCGACCGGCAGGACGCGCGAATTCGCCATTCGCGCCGCGCTGGGCGCGAGCCACTCGCGCTTGCTCCGCCAATCGCTGACTGAGAGCACGCTGCTCGCATTGGCTGGCGGCGGGTTGGGATTGCTGCTCGCCGCCCTGGGCACGCGCGCTGCGCTGGGCGCGCTGCCGACCGGATTGCCGCGCGCGGATGAGGTCGGGCTGGATGCGCGAGTGTTGCTCTTCACCGCATTCATTTCGCTAATCACGGGAATACTGGCGGGTCTGGCGCCGGCGCTGAAGACCCGGCAGCGGCGTTTATCCGAAACGCTCAAGGAAAGCGGGCGCGGCGCGGGCGGCGGAAGTCATCGAGCGCAGGGCGCGCTGGTCGTGGTGGAGGTGGCGCTGGCCCTCGTGCTGCTCATCGGCGCGGGCTTGATGATCCGCAGCCTGAACGCGCTCTGGAGCGTTGATCCGGGCTTTCGGCCCGACAACGTGTTGACCTTTGGACTCAGCTTTCCGCCCTCGATGCGCGCGTTCAGCGGTGAGGGGAAGCGCGCCGCCTTGCGCGACCTGAGTGACCGCCTCAACTCGATGCCGGGGGGCAAGGCTGCTTCACTCGTGCTGGGCGCTTCTCCCATGCAGGGCCAAGACAACACGTACTTCTGGCTCGACGGCCAGCCCAAACCTACAAGCACGAGCGAGATGCCTCGGACGTTGGTGTACGGGGTCGAACCCGGCTATCTGGCAGCGATGGGCATCCCGCTCAAGCAGGGCCGCTTTTTCACCGCGCAAGATGAGGCGGGAACTCAGCCCGTCGCAGTGATTGACGAGGTCTTCGCCAGCAAACATTTCCCCAACAGCAGCCCCATCGGCAAGCGCGTCAATTTGGCGTTCGCCAGCGGCCCAGCGGAGATCGTTGGCGTGGTCGGTCACGTGAAGCAGTGGGGGCTTGATACGGACGACGGGCACGCGATTCGAGCGCAGCTCTATTTCCCGTTCCGGCAGGTTGGCTGGAACTCTGAGGCGAACGTGGTGGCGCGTGTTGAAGGCGCGGAGGGAAAAGCGACGGCGCAGTTTGACGCGCTCCGCCGGGTCGTCCAAAGCCAGCACAGCCACAACGTCATTTACGAACCGCAGACGATGAATGAGGTGATCGCCGATTCGCTGGCCCGCCGGCGCTTCGCGATGATCCTGCTCAACGCCTTTGCCGCAGTGGCGCTCGCGCTCTCAAGCATCGGCCTTTACGGCGTCATTTCGTATCTCGTCGGCCAGGCCACTCACGAACTCGGCGTCCGGCTCGCGCTGGGCGCGCAACGCCGGGACGTGCTGCTGCTCGTGCTGAGTCAAGGCATGAAAATGACGCTAGGCGGCGTGACACTGGGACTGCTCGCCGCGCTGGGTTTGACCCGGCTGTTGGAAAAGATGCTCTACGGCGTGGGCGCCACGGATCTGGTGACTTTCACGGTCATCACATTGTTGCTGATGACGGTGGCGCTGCTGGCCTGCTTCGTACCGGCGTGGCGCGCGACAAAGGTAGATCCGCTGGTCGCTCTGCGTTGTGACTGAGGCGCTTTCCCAGCGTAAGAAGGATCGAACATGCCTGACTGGAACCCAGAAATCAGACGGCGACTGGCGAAGTTGCGGCTTGCGCCGACGCGCGAGGCCGCCATCATTGAGGAACTCGCGCAGCATCTGGATGACTGCTACGCGGAGTTGCTCAGCGGTGGCGCGAGTGAAGACGAAGCCTGTCAACAGACGCTGGCGGAATTGAGCGGCGGCGAACTGCTTCAGCGGGAACTGCGGCGCGTGGAGCGGCAGGTCGAGCCGGAACCCATCATTCTTGGAACGAATCGGAGGACGAATATGATCGCAGACCTTTGGCAAGACTTGCGCTTTGGCGCGCGGATGTTCGTAAAGAATCCAGGCTTTACTTTAATTGCCATCATCACGCTGGCATTGGGTATTGGCGCCAACTCTGCGCTCTTCGGCTTGTTGGACGCGGTTATGTTGCGAACGCTGGCTGTGCCGCGTCCGCAAGAGTTGGTCTTGGTCTCGACACGCACCAGCGAAGGCGGTCTGCACCCGGATTTCTCTTATCCGCTTTATGTCGCCTTGCGGGACGGCAACGACGTTTTTGCCGGAATGTTGGCTTCAGCCGACACCAGCTTCGGCATTAGCTTCGGTGATCGGACTGAGCGTGCGCGTGGAGAATACGTCAGCGCCAACTATTTTTCAGTGCTTGGTCTGCCAATGTCGCGCGGCGCTGGCTTCGGCGCCAGCGACGAATATCTTGGAGCGCAGCCCGCCACTGTCATCAGCGACAAATTATGGAAACGCTTCCGCGGCGGCGACCCGGCTGTTTTGTTCAAATCGCTGACGATCAACGGACGCAATTTTGCCGTGGTCGGTGTCGCGCCGCCCGGATTCAATGGGCTGTCGCGCGGATTGAGCACGGATGTTTGGTTGACCTTGCCGCACCGCCTCGCCTTGGGCGGGCCGCCTGAGCTGCTCAACGACCGTACGACAAGTTGGTTGTCACTGGCGGCGCGCTTGAAACCAGGTGTGACGGCGACGCAGGCGCAAGCGCGGCTTTCAACTCAGTTGCCAGCCGGATTCGAGGCCGCCATCGGCAAGGGACAATGGGAAGCTGCCCTCACACCGGCGGCGCACGGGAGCGATTTTTACGTCGCCGAGTTGTCACAGCCATTGCAATTGCTGGCCGCCATGGTCGCGCTGATCTTGGTGATCGCCTGCGCGAATATCGCCAATCTGTTGTTGGCGCGGGCGCAAACTCGACGGCGCGAGATTGGCATACGGCTGGCGCTGGGCGCCTCGCGCGGACGCATCATCCGGCAGCTTTTGATTGAAAGCCTGATGCTGGCGGTTGTCGGCGGCGGCCTCGGTTTATTGCTCGCGCTCTGGTCGAAAGACCTGACAGCCAGTATTCGCACACGTGTAGGCGGCGCGTTGACGCTGGACAATTCGCTCAACTGGCGTGTGCTTGTTTTTACGCTGGCAGTGTCGGTCATGACCGCGCTGTTGTTCGGGCTGATTCCGGCGTTCCGGGCCACGCGTGTCGAGTTGGCGCCGGCGCTGAAAGACGGCGCAGTTTCGTCCTCCTTTTCCACCGGAATATTTTCGCCGCGCAACCTCCTGATCGTGACACAGGTCGCGCTCTCAATCGTCCTGTTGGTGGGTGCGGGATTGTTCCTGCGCAGTTTGTGGAAGTTGCGTTCGATTGATGTTGGTTTCTCCGGCGCACAAGTGCTGGCGCTCACGCTGGACTTGCGGCTGCGCGGCTACAACGAGGCGCAGGGCAAAAATCTCTACAACGCTGCGCTCGAAAAACTGGCGGCGGCGCCGGGCGTGCAGGCCGTCAGCCTGAGCAGCGTGCTGCCGGTGACGGCAGGTGGCTCTCGATTGCAAAGACCGCCGAATCTGACTCGTCCGGCGGTGAACGAGCGCATCTCGATTGACATCATCACGGTGACGCCGCAGTTCTTCCAGACGCTGGGACTGCCCTTGCTGCGGGGCCGCGATTTCCGCGCGCTCGACAGCGAGAAAGCGGGCCGCGTAATCATCGTCAACGAGACGATGGCGCGTAAATTCTGGCCGAATACGGATCCCGTCGGGCAGACCTTCCACGACGGTTCGGACAACTTCGAAGTCGTCGGCGTCGCGCGCGCCACCAAATACCGCGACTTGCGCGAAGAGCCGCGAATGACGATGTACCAACCGCTGGCGCAGGAATATTCCTCCGGTATGAACTTGTTGGTGCGCACAGCCATTGCGCCAACAGCGATGATTGCCCAAATCCGCGCGCAACTCAGTTCGCTCGATCCTGCGCTGCCCGTCTTCAACATTCGCACCTTGCCCGAACATATCGGACGTTCACTTTACCTTGAACGAATGCAAAGTGTGTTGCTCTCGTTATTCGGGCTGCTGGCGCTGACGCTGACGGCGGTAGGGCTGTATGGCGTGATGTCTTACACGATTGCTCAGCGCACGCGCGAGCTTGGCATTCGGATGGCGCTGGGCGCGCAAAAGGGCGCGGTTATGCGTTTGGTGATCGGGCAGGGAATGAGGCTGACATTGATTGGAGTAGCGCTGGGTGTGGGAGTGGCGGCAGCCTCAATGCAGTTGATCGCGAGCCGGCTTTACAACGTGAAGACTGCTGATCCGCTCACCTTTGCCGTGACTGTTTTATTGCTCATCGCGGTCACTTTGTTGGCCTGCTGGGTTCCGGCGCGGCGGGCGACGAAGGTGGACCCGTTGGTAGCGCTGCGCTGTGAATAAGTCGAGCTTGCATCAAGTGAGGAAATCAAACATGCCCGACTGGAAACCGGAGATCAGACGGCGGCTGGTGAAGCCGCGGCTTGAGCCGACGCGCGAAGCCGCCATCGTTGAGGAATTGGCGCAACATCTCGACGACTCCTACGCGGAGTTGTTGGCCGGCGGCGCGATCCAAGCGGAAGCCTATCGCCAAACACTGAGCGAATTGCACGGCAGTGAGTTGTTAGTGCGTGAACTGCGGCATGTGGAGCGGCAGGTCACACCCGAACCCATCGTACTCGGAACGAATCGGAGGAAAAATATGATCGCAGACCTGTGGCAAGATTTGCGCTTTGGCGCGCGAATGTTAATGAAGGAGCCCGGCTTCACCTTGATTGCTGTCATCACCCTGGCGTTGGGCATCGGCGTGAACACCGCTATTTTCAGCGTCGTCAACAGCGTGCTGCTGCGCCCGTTGCCTTTTGACGAGGCCGAGCGACTCGTCAGGGTGTATGTCACCGTCCCGGCGAGGGGTATCAGGACCAATCCTGCTTCCTGGCCGAATTTTGCGGACTGGCGCGCGCAGAACAGTGTTTTTGACGCGATGGCCGCTTACAGCGGCGCAAACGCAACCTTCACGGGCGGCGAGGCGCCGGAACAGATCGTAGGCGTCGCCGCGTCAGGCGACCTCTTCGCCGTCCTGAACGCGCAACCAATGGCGGGCCGAGTCTTCTTGCGCGCAGATGAGGAGCCTGGAGCGAACGACGTGATCGTCATCAGTCATGGCCTCTGGCAGCGTAGCTTCAATGGCGATCCAAAGATTGTCGGGCGACAGGTGACGCTCGACGCGACCGGCTACACCGTGATCGGCGTGATGCCGCGCGGCTTCCACTTCCCGCTCGATCAAAGCAAGGTGGATTACTGGGTTCCGCTCAATCCACGCAGCGAAACGAATCAGGAGCGCGGGGCGAACTACTTGAACGTGACGGCGCGCTTGAAAAAGGGCGTAAGCATTGAACAGGCACAGGCCGAGATGACGGCGATTGCCAGCCGCCTGGAACAGGAATATCGCGACAGGAACGCGGGCCGGGGCATGAATATTGCGCCGCTGCACGAATCTCTGGTCGGCGATGTGCGGCGGGCCCTGCTTGTGCTGCTTGCGGCAGTCGGCTTCGTGCTGTTGATAGCCTGCGCGAACGTCGCCAACCTGCAACTGGCGCGCGCCGCCTCGCGCGGCAGAGAGTTGGCGATCAGGACGGCGCTAGGCGCGGGCAGGGGACGTATCGTGCGCCAATTGCTGACTGAGAGCCTGATGATCGCGGCGATTGGCGGGGCGATTGGATTGTTGCTGGCCGCGTGGGGCGTTGACCTGCTGGTCGCGACGATGCCGGAAGACATCCCGCGCGCGGGCGGCATTGGCCTGGACGCGCGCGCGCTCGGCTTCACTGCGGCGGTCACGCTGCTCACCGGCCTGGCGTTCGGCCTTGCGCCAACGCTGCAATCATCCAAAGCTGACTTGACCGAATCGCTCAAAGATGGCGGGCGCGGCGCCAGCGAAGGCGCGCGCCGCAACCGCACGCGCAGTCTGTTGGTAGTGACCGAAGTCGCTCTCTCGCTCGTATTGCTGGCCGGCGCGGGATTGTTGATTAAAAGCTTTCGGCGCCTACTCGACGTGAATCCCGGCCTCAATCCGAACGGCGTGCTGACGGCGTCGGTCGCATTGCCAAGTGGAAAATACCCGGAAGAAGCGCGGCAGTCGGCATTCTTTCAACAAGCCCTCAACCGCATCGCCGCGCTGCCGGGCGTGGAGGCGGTGGGCGTGGTTGACCCGATGCCCTTAGGCGGCAGTATGGCTATGAACATTCTCAGCATCGAAGGCCGCCCGCCGCTCCAGCCAGGCGAACGCCTCGTCACCAACTCGCGCGTCATCAGCGCCGATTACCTGAAAGCGATGGGCATCCCGCTGCTGCGTGGCCGCGCGTTGATTGAACGCGATAATGTTGACGCGCCGCAAGTCATGCTCATCAACGAATCCTTCGCCCGTCGTTATTTTCCCAACGCAGACCCGCTGGGCCAGCGTATCCGGCTGACCATAGCGGCGAACTTCGTCGCCGAGGTGGTGGGCATCGTCGGCGACGTGAAGCATCAAGGTCTGGAGCGGGAGGCGGGGCCGGAAGCCTACGTCTCTTATCTACAGGTTCCCAACCCGATCATGAGTCTGATCGTGCGCGCTTCATCCGGCGACCCGGCGACCCTGACTGGCTCGATTCGGCAGGCCGTAGGGCAAGTGGACAAAGACCAGCCGCTTTATGACGTGAAGCCTATGATGGAGTGGCTGAGTGAGTCGGTCGCGCGCCAGCGCTTCAACATGCTCCTGCTAGCGGTCTTCGCCGCCGTCGCCTTGCTGCTTGCGGCTATTGGCGTTTACGGCGTCATCAGCTACTCAGTCGCGCAGCGCACGCATGAAATTGGCATCCGCATGGCGCTGGGGGCGCAAAGAGGTGATGTACTGAAGCTGGTCGTCGGGCAGGGGTTGGCGTTGACACTGGTGGGCGTCGCCTGCGGCGTGGCCGGAGCATTCGGCTTGACGCGATTGATGGAGGGACTGCTTTTCAGAGTGACGGCCACTGACCCGCCGACCTTTATCGGCGTCGCGGCGTTGCTTGTGATTGTCACGCTGCTGGCTTGTTACATTCCGGCGCGGCGAGCGGCAAAAGTGGATCCGTTGGTCGCATTGAGATGTGAGTGAGCCATTTCAGATTGCGGATTGTGGATTGCAGATTGCGGATTTACGCAGTCATAACGCCACTCTGTGTCCGCAATCCGCAATCGAGTATGCCTGACTGGAAACCAGAAATCAGACGGCGACTTGCGGGCTTGCGGCTTGCGCCGACACGCGAGGCCGCCATTGTCGAGGAACTCGCGCAGCACCTGGATGACTGCTATGCGGAATCGCTCAGCGGCGGCGCGACGGAAGCCGAAGCGTATCGCGCGGTGTTGGCGGAATTGAGTGAGAGCGAATTGCTTCAGTGGGAACTGCGGCGCATCGAGCGGCAGATCAACCCGGAACCCATCATTCTCGGAACCAATCGGAGGACCAATATGATTGCAGACCTGTGGCAGGACTTGCGTTACGGCGCACGCATATTACTGAAAAAACCTGGCTTCAGCGCCGTAGTTGTGTTGACGCTGGCGCTGGGGATCGGCGCGAACGCGGCGTTATTTTCCGTAGTCAACAGCGTGCTGCTCAATCCGCTGCCGTATCCGCAGCCTGAGCAACTGGTCGCGCTCAGCCAGCGCACGCCGACTACGGCCGCAGGTTCGATCTCGTACCCGAATTTTCTGGACTGGCAAAAAGAGAATCAGACCCTCTCCGCACTGGCCGTTTCACGCCAGTCCAGTTTCGCTCTTCTCGGCACGGGCGAAGCCGAGCGCGTCAGGGGGCGGCGATGCACGGCGAATCTCTTCTCCGTGCTCGGCGTGAAGCCCGCGTTGGGACGCGACTTCGCGCCGGGCGAAGATGAGCGAGGCGCGGCGCCTGTGGTAATGATCAGCGCAGAGCTTTGGCAACGCTGGTTCGGCGCTGCGCCGGATGCCGCAGGCAAAAGCCTGACCGTGGATGACCGAAGCTACACGATTGTGGGCGTGCTTCCGGCGAACTTTACGCTCTATCGCGGCACTGATGTCTACATACCAATGGGTCAGTGGAACAATGACGGGTTGCAGAATCGTAGCGCGGGAATGGGGCTGCAGGGCATAGGCCGGCTCAAGCCCGGCGTCACGCTCGCGCAGGCGCAGGCTGATCTGGCCGGCGTAATGCGGAGGTTGGCCGAAGCTTATCCCGAGGCCAACCGTGGCGTTGGCGCGGCGGTCGTCCCGCTCAAGGAAAGACTGGTCGGCGATGTCGGGTCGAGTTTGTGGATGTTGCTGGGCGCTGTCGGGCTTGTGTTGTTGATCGCGTGCGTGAATGTCAGCAATCTGCTGTTGGCGCGCGCGACTGGCAGGACGCGCGAATTCGCTATTCGCGCTGCGCTGGGCGCGAGCCACTCGCGCTTGCTCCGCCAATCGCTGACCGAGAGCACGCTGCTCGCATTGGCTGGCGGCGGGATGGGATTGCTGCTCGCCGCCTTGGGCACGCGCGCTGCGCTGGGCGCGCTGCCGACCGGGTTGCCACGCGCGGACGAGGTCGGGCTGGATACGCGGGTCTTGCTCTTCACCGCAGCCATTTCGCTGCTCACCGGCGTACTGGCGGGGCTGGCTCCGGCGTTGAAGACCTCGCAGTGGCGTTTAGCCGAAACGCTCAAGGAGAGCGGACGCGGCGCGGGCGGCGGGCGGCATCGCGCGCAGGGCGCGCTGGTCGCGGTGGAGGTGGCGCTGGCGCTCGTGCTGCTCATCGGCGCAGGCTTGATGATCCGCACCCTGAGCGCGCTCTGGCAGGTTGATCCGGGCTTTCGGCCTGACAATGTGCTGACCTTCGGACTCAGCTTTCCGCCCTCGATGAGAGCGCTCACTCAGGAGGGGAGGCGCGCTGCCTTGCGCGACCTGAGCGACCGCCTCAACTCGGCGCCGGGGGTCAAAGCGGCTTCATTCTCGCTGGGCGCTTCTCCCATGCAGGGCGAAGGCAGCGCGTCCTTCTGGCTCGACGGCCAGCCCAGACCCGCGAGCGCCAGCGAGATGCGCCGGGCGTTGGCGTATGCGGTCGAACCCGGCTATCTGACGGCGATGAGCATCCCGCTCAAGCAAGGCCGCTTTTTCACCGCGCAAGATGAGGCGGGAACTCAGCCCGTCGTCGTGATTGACGAGGTCTTTGCCCGCCAACATTTCCCGAACTCGGACCCGCTCGGCAAGCGCATCAATTGGGACCGAGGCCCGGCGGAGATCGTCGGCGTGGTCGGGCACGTGAAGCAGTGGGGGCTTGATGCGGACGACAGCCACGCGCTCCGGGCGCAGCTCTACCTCCCGTTCAGGCAGTTTGGCTGGAATTCTGAGGCGAATGTGATGGCGCGTGTCGAGGGCGCGGAGGGAAAAGCGACGGCGCAGTTTGACGCGCTCCGCCGGGTCGTCCAAAGCCAACACATCCACAACGTCATTTACGAACCGCAAACGATGAATGAGGTGATCGCCGATACGTTGGCCCGCCGGCGCTTCGCGATGATTCTGCTCAACGCCTTTGCGATAGTGGCGTTGCTGCTCTCAAGCATCGGCCTTTACGGCGTCATTTCTTATCTCGTTGGCCAGGCTACTCACGAACTTGGTGTCCGCCTCGCGCTGGGCGCGCAACGCCGGGACGTGCTGCTGCTCGTGCTGAGCCAAGGCATGAAAATGACGCTGAGCGGCGTAGCGCTGGGATTGCTCGCGGCGCTGGGTTTGACCCGGCTGCTGGCGCAGATGCTCTACGGCGTGAGCGCGACTGACCCGGTGACTTTCGCTGGCATTGCGCTACTGCTCGTGGCGGTGGCGCTCGCGGCCTGCTTTGTTCCGGCGTGGCGGGCGACAAAGGTAGACCCGCTCGTCGCATTGCGCCACGAGTGAGTTGCGCTTGCATCAAGCAGTGAAGCAGAGAAGGAGAAGCAAACTTGCCTGACTGGAAACCAGAGATCAGACGGCGGCTGGCAAATTTGAAGCTGGAGCCAACGCGCGAGGCCGCCATCGTCGAAGAACTCGCGCAGCATCTGGATGACTGCTACGCGGAATCGCTCAGCGGCGGCGCGACGGAAGACGACGCTCATCGCACGGCGCTGGCGGAATTGAGCGAGAGCGAGTTGCTTCAGCGGGAACTGCGGCGCGTGGAGCGGCAGGTCGCGCCTGAACCCATCATTCTCGGAACAAACCGGAGGACAAATATGATTGCAGACCTATGGCAAGACTTGCGCTTCGGCGCGCGGACGTTGGCAAAACAGCCCGGCTTCACGTTGATTGCCGTGCTGACATTGGCGTTGGGCATTGGGGCGAACACGGCGATTTTCAGCGTCATCAACGCCGTGCTGCTCAAACCGCTGCCTTACTCGCAGCCGGAGCAGTTGGTGATGATCTACGGCGAATTCCCGGCGCTCAAAACCAACCAGATGAGCCTCTCCCCGCCGGAGTATGTTGACTTCCAACAGCAGACGCGGAGCTTCGCGGCCAGCGGCGTGTTCGACAGCAGCGGCAGCGCGAATCTCACTCCCCACGAAGGCGGCGTGCCGGAGCGCGTCGAAAGGGCGATGTTGTCGCCGGAGATGTTCGCGGTCTTGCGAGTCGCGCCGCTGCTGGGTCGCGTCTTTGCGCCGGAAGACGCGCAACAAGGGCAAGATGACGTGGTTGTGCTCAGCCACGGTCTGTGGCAGCGACGTTTTGCAGGAAGGGCCGATGCAGTCGGGCAGAAGCTGATGATCAGTGGCCGCAGCCATACCATCATCGGCGTGATGCCGCCCAGCTTTGCCTTTCCACCGAAGGCCGAGATGTGGCAGCCGCTTTGGTTTCCGAAAGAGATGTATGACCAGCAACGGCGCGGATCGCGCGGGCTGGAGGTGTTGGCGCGGCTGAAGCCCGGAGTCAGCTTGACCGCAGCGCAGGCAGAGTTGGATCAGTTGGGCGGGCGCCTCACCGCGCAGTATCCGCAGAATTACCGCGCCGAACGCCGCTACCGGATGCTCGTAGCGCCGATGCTGGATGACTTCGTCGGCGAATTGAAACCTGCGTTGCTGCTGTTGCTGGGCGCGGTTGGCTTCGTGCTGCTGATTACTTGCGCCAACGTGGCGAATCTTTTGCTGGCGCGCGCGGCGACGCGACAGCAGGAGATCGCGGTGCGACTGGCTCTGGGCGCAGGGCGCGGTCGGTTGGCGCGGCAGTTGCTGACCGAAAGCGTTTTGCTGGCCGTGGTGGGCGGCGTAGCGGGATTTTTGCTGGCGGTGTGGGGCGTGCAGTTGTTGTTGCGTTTTGCGCCCGACAATTTGCCGCGGCTCGGCGAAGTCAGTCCGGATGGCCGCGTGCTGGCGTTTACAGCGTTGGCGTCGCTCGTGACCGGCGTCATCTTCGGCCTGGCTCCGGCGCTTCAGTCGGCGCGGGCTGATGTGAATGATGCGCTACGCGAAAGCGGACGGACTGGCGCTGGCGCGCGGCAGCAGCGTTTGCGCAATACCTTCGTGATTGCTGAGATTGCGCTGGCGCTGGTGTTGCTCGTGGGCGCGGGGCTGACGCTGAAAAGTTTCTGGCAATTGCGAGCGGTGGAGCCAGGCTTCAATCCCAACGGCGTGCTGACGATGCGGATGTTGTTGCCGTTCACGACGCATCGGGGAATACCTGAGCGCGCCACGTTTTTCCGGCAAGTGTTGGAGCGGCTGCGCGCGTTGCCGGGTGTGGCGAGCGCGGGCGCGGTGTCGCGCATTCCGATGGTCCCGGGCAACAACTCTGGCACGATGACGGGCGAGAACTCGGTCGTGGGACCAAACGATCCGCAGGTCGAGGTTGAAATGCGCTGGGCCTCGCCACAGTATTTTCAAACGATGGGCATCGCCCAGCTCAATGGCCGCGATTTCAACGACGCCGACGCCGAGGGGACGCTGCCAGTCGCCATCGTGGACGAGAGCTTCGCGCGCCGTTTTTATCCGAACGAAGACCCCGTCGGCAAACGCATCAAACGCGGCGGTCCCAACAGCGTCCGTCCCTGGAAGACCATCGTCGGCGTCGTGCGCCAGGTACGCAACCAGCGGCTCGACGCCACTTCGCTGCCGCAAGCTTACTTTCCGGTTTTGCAGGAAGCGGACGAAATGTTCAACCTCTCGTTCGCCGTGCGCGCGAGCGGGAGCGATCCGTCGTCATTGGCGCCAGGCGTGCGCGCAGCCGTGCTGGCGGTGGATCGCAACCAGCCAATCTTTGATGTGAAACTGTTGCGGCAGATCGTAGGCGATTCGATTGCGCTCAAGCGGCTGGCGCTGATGTTGCTGGTTGTCTTCGCCGTCGTCGCGGTGTTGCTGGCGGCCAGCGGAATTTACGGCGTGATGGCCTACGCCGTAACGCAACGCACGCGCGAGATCGGCATTCGCGTGGCGCTGGGCGCGCAAACCAGCGATGTATTGCGGCTGGTGGTGTGGCAGGGGCTGAAACTGACCGGCGCTGGCGTGGCGTTGGGGTTGATAGCGGCGCTGGGATTGACGCGGTTGATAGAGAGCCTGCTTTACGGCGTCAGCGCGACCGATCTGTTGACGTTTCTGGCGGCGCCATTGTTATTGGCGTTTGTCGCATTGCTGGCCGCACTCGTTCCGGCGCGGCGGGCGACGAAAGTTGATCCGCTCACGGCGCTCAGGTATGAGTAGGCGGGTGGCGTTGACACAGGAAGGCGCACGCTTGATCCTTACGCCAGTCAGGAATGCCAGGTAACAGTTGGCGCCATCAAGCAAGGGAATCAAGGCAAGGGAATGAAGATGATTGTATGACCCAGACCAGCTTGACCATTTGGACGAACGCGAAACTCCCGGACGAAGCGGCGCGAATGCTCGCCGAAAATATCGCGCCGCACCGGCTGATTTATGCGGCCGAAACCAATCCACTCAACCTCGCTTCGAGTCAGGTCGACGCGAACCTTGAACAAGCCGACATCGCCTTCGGCCAGCCGAACGCCGAGCAGGCGATGAGGCTCGACAAATTGCAATGGATTCATTTGACGACGGCTGGCTACACGGCTTATGACCGCGACGATTTCAAAGCAGCGCTGCGGGCGCGCGGCGCGCGGCTGACCAACAGTTCCGCCGTTTACGACGAGCCGTGCGCGCAACACGTCCTGGCGATGATGATGGCCTTTGCGCGCCGGTTGCCGGAATCGTTGCAGACGCAACTCGGCGATCGGGCCTGGCCGTGGGCGCAGCGGCGCCGGGAATCGTTTTTGCTGAACGGGCAGACGGCTCTGATCTTCGGCTTCGGAGCCATCGCGATCAGGCTCTGCGAATTGCTCGCGCCGTTCGAGATGAACCTGATTGGCGTGCGGCGCGGCGTCAAAGGCGATGAGCCGGTCAAAATCATCACCGACGAACAGATCGCTGAGTTCCTGCCGCAAGCCGATCACATCATCAACATCCTGCCCGGCAATGATTCAACGACGCGGTATTTCGACGCGGACAAGTTCCAGCGGATGAAGCCGGGCGCGCTCTTTTACAACCTCGGGCGCGGTTCGACGGTGGATCAGGAGGCGTTGCTGGCGGCGCTCGAATCGGGACGGCTCGCGGCGGCCTATCTGGACGTGATGACGCCAGAGCCGCTGCCGCCGGATCACCCGCTGTGGAGCGCGCCGAATTGCTTTATCACGCCCCATTCGGCGGGCGGGCAGAACGGCGAGATGCGCGATCTGGTCATGCGCTTTCTCGAAAACCTGCGGCGCTTCACTGGTGGGGAAGAGTTGCGGAATCGAATTGTTTGAGGATGAATAAAGACCCGGAAATAGTTGAAGCGGTGGTGCGGGCCTGTCGCCTGTTGCAAGCCTTCCACCTCAACGGTGAGGCGCTCACTCTGGGGCAGTTGGTGGAACGCGCCGGTCTGAGCAAGACCACCTGCTTCCGGTTGATGCAGAGTCTGGTCGAAGGCGGCCTGGTCGAGCGGGTCGGCAAAGGTGTCTATCGCAGTCGCATTCAGCCTCTGACGCATCAGCCATTCAAGCTGGGCTTTGCCTCGCAAACAACTGATTCGGAGTTCTCCCGCGAAGTCAGCCAGAGCGTCCACCACGTGGCGGCCAGAGAACACGTTCAACTGATCGCCGTCAACAACCGCTACAGCGCGAAAGCCGCCCTGCGCAACGCCGATTTGTTGATCAAAGAAGGGGTGAACCTGGTGCTCGAATTTCAAACTTACGAGCACGTCGCTCCGATCATCTCGTCCAAGTTCCTGGAAGCGAACATCCCGGTGATCGCCATCGAAATTCCCCATCCGGGCGCCGTTTATTTCGGAGCGGATAATTACAAGGCGGGAGTCATCGGTGGCCGGGCGCTGGGCCGCTGGGCGAAAGAGAATTGGGATGGGAAAGTGGAGGAGTTATTGCTGTTGGAACTCCCGATTGCCGGGCCGCTGCCGCAGTTGCGGATCACGGGCACGTTAGCCAGCTTGAGCCAGACGCTGCCTGGTTTTGACACCCGCGCCGCGACGCATCTGGACGGCAAAGGCGAATTTGAGCATAGCCTGGACGTAGTGCGACGCCACCTGCGTCGCGTGGGGCCAAAACGCACGCTGGTCGCCGCCGTCAACGATCCCAGCGCCCTGGGCGCATTGAGAGCTTTTGAAGAAGCGGGCCGCGGCCATCTGTGCGCGGTGATGGGCCAGAACGCGATCCGGGAAGCGCGCGAAGAACTCCGCCGTCCGGGCACTCGACTCATCGGATCGGTGGCCTATTTCCCGGAACGCTACGGCGAGGAGTTGATCCCGCTGGCGCTGGCCATCCTGCAGAAGAAGCCCGTGCCTTCGTCGGTCTTCGTCAAACACGAACTCATCACGCCAAAGAATGTCGGATTGATTTATCCAAGCCAGACGGAAAACGTACCGCAGGCTGTCCAGCCTGCGGAGGCTTAATCATCGAGCTGCTTGGTGGCCACTGAACGACTCATTCATCGAGCCATCCGCATCATCAAGCCGCTTGGTGGCCACTGAACAACTCATTCATCGAGCCATCCGCATCATCAAGCCGCTTGGTGGCCACTGAATGACTCATTCATCAAGCCACCCGCAGGCTAGACAGCCTGCGGTACAAAGACAGTTCCGTATCGCGGAATGTAGTTTGCCCATCGAATCCGCTTGAAGCATCGTAAATTATTGCAACTATAAGCCGCGCCGTGTCCGGGCACCCGGCTGATCGGCTCGGTGGCCTATTTCCCGGAACGCTA
>Ga0187892_10000668_pt1 | contig 87071 bp, 80 predicted proteins | sample MA1701073metaG_FD_139345 | JGI IMG/M metagenome (GOLD analysis project Ga0187892, IMG submission 139345) | Bio-ooze microbial communities from a basaltic lava cave in the Kipuka Kanohina Cave System on the Island of Hawaii, USA - MA170107-3 metaG ... | reverse complement strand
TGCCAAAGCGATCTGCCTCAGCCCTACCTTGTCGGACTGCATGGCACTTCGCGACCGCAGAAGGCATGGCCGCTGAACCACTGGCTGCAGCTTGCGCGCTGGCTCGATGCTCAAAGTGTCAGCTTGCTTCTGCCTTGGGGCAGTTGGGCGGAACGCAAACGGGCTGAGCATATCGCCAGTGTGGCATCTGGCGTCCATGTGTTGCCTAGGCTGGATCTCAATGCCCTAGCAGCGGTGTTGGTTCACGCCATCGCGGTTATAGGTGTGGATACGGGGCTTATGCATGTAGCAGCCGCCTTAGGGTGTCCAGGGCTTGCGTTTTACTGTGCTACCGATCCGCGTCGAACGGGCGTAATAGGCGCATCACCGGGTGCGGTTATCCATAATCTAGTTGCCGCCGAAGCACTTAGCTGGGAGACCGTCGAGCGGCGCCTGCTAGCTCTGCTCGAAGGTGAGAACTGGCCACGAGAATAACTAAACAACCACCGGCTTGAAGCCGGTGGGTTTGAGTTACGGACTGAAAGTCCTGACTGAACGGGCTCCATCCGGAAACTATCGCTCGGTGTTCCAAATATTCTTTGATCATCTCCTCCGTCATCTGGCCCACCGTGGCGCAAAAGTATCCACGTGCCCAGAAATGCCGGCCCCAGTATCACTTCTTCAAATGCGGGAATTCCTGGAACAGGTACAATCATTCTCCGGCTTTTAGAGGACGCTGGCGGAGCTTTCACAGCAGTACGAGGTGCATGCGAATCAGATGATGGATTGGAAGAAGCGATTGCATGATGGGGCGGAGCAATTATTTGAGAACGAGGCGATCGTGAGGTCATCTTCGATCAGTAATAGGCGCATCGCGTTAGGCAGTACCCTTGTTTCGGGCGCCATCAAGGCTGCTTTTCGGGTTGAAGCCGGAGATCAGGATCGCAGTGTTGGCGCTTTACGGCGTGTAGGCCTGTGCTAGCTGCTGCTTGGCATCTTCTGCATCTTTCGCTTTCGGGAAGTTTGCTTTGGGGTTTCGTTTGGCGACCATCTTTATGTTTTATGCGCTCTCTATTCCCACAACTGAGATCATAACTCCGAGACTGTCAGCGCCGTTCTGAAACTCGCCTAAAGCTGGCGGTTTGAAAAGTGGTGCGTTGTCAATCCCTATCTTCAGACCTCCGGGAGATGAGACCAACATTAGGGCGCATGCAGCCGTTGCTAAAACACAAATCGTAGCGGTTGCGGCGCACCATGAAGCTGCGGTAAATCCGTCTCGAACAGGCTTTCGCTGGTCCATTCGCTGGGTCCGGCGCGCGTAATGAGACGCGCGTCCATGATCGGGGACTGCCCGACCACGATAAATAGCCGCCCCTTGAGTGTCAGTTGCTGCTGAAAATGCTGAGTTAAGATGGGTACTGATCCCGTTACCGCGATGACATCGTAAGATCCCCCGCAGTCACGGGTGTCAAACCCGTTACCTACGGCAAGCTTGACGTTGGTGATTCCTCGTCGCCCGAGGAGGATTTCAGCCCGCTCGGTAAACTCCGGATTAAGTTCCAGGGTCATTACCTGGCTCCCGAGCGTGGCGAGTAAGGCGGTTACATAAGCGCTGCCCGTACCTATTTCAAGAATGCAGTCCGCGGGCTCGATGGCGAGCGCTTGCAGCATGCGAGCCTCAACCTTCGGGGCCATCATGAATTCCCCGGCTCCAAGCGGAATACACATATCCGCGAACGCCAGTTGGCGAAACTCGACCGGAACGAACACCTCGCGCGGCACCTCAGTCAGCAATTCGAGCACGCGCTGGTCGAGCACTTCCCAGGGCCGGATTTGCTGCTCAATCATATTGAACCTCGCTTGCTCGGCATTCATAACATGCGACGGCTCCTAGAATTGGGGTGAGATTCAAGCGGCTTGCACAACTCGGATTTTATTATATAGTGTGCTCTTACTGTTCGCAGCTAGGGGTGCCCCGGATGCACAAATGTGCCGCCGGGCTGAGAGATACCCTTCGAACCTGATCCGGTTAGTACCGGCGTAGGGAAGCGCTACAGCTCGCCGAATCCCTACGCCTCCATGAATAGAGCGAGGTGTAGCTATGAATGCCGTCCCCGAGCGGGTGTCCGATGACATCGGTGGTCTCGATGCCGAAGCGCTGAAACCGTTCCCCAACTCGCGTAAGAGCTACGCCGTCGGGCGTGCAGCGGATATGAAGGTGCCGATGCGGGAGGTCACCCAATCGCCAGCGGCGACCTCATCAGGCACGGAACAAAACCCAAGCATTTCCCTTTACGATACCTCGGGACCGTACTCCGATCCGAGTATCGCGATCGATATCCGCCGGGGTTTGTCCGCGTTGCGCCGAGAATGGATCCTAAAGCGCAACGACACCGAAGCACTGCCCAAACCTTCCTCCGCCGACGGCCGGCGCTTCAGCGCGGCCGGCGCGGGGTTCGCGCCACAGCGGCCGCCACGGCGCGCGAAACCCGGCGCCGCCGTTACTCAAATGCACTACGCGAAACGCGGCATCATTACCCCGGAAATGGAATTCGTGGCCATTCGCGAAAACCTGTGCTTACAAGAGATCGGGGACCCGAGGCCAGGGATGCTCCATCGCGGGACAAGGTTCGGCGCGGAGATCCCCGAGGTGCTCACACCGGAATTCGTGCGCGCCGAAATCGCTCGGGGGCGGGCGATCATTCCCGCCAATATCAATCACCCCGAGCTCGAGCCCATGATTATCGGGCGCAATTTTCTCGTTAAGATCAACGCCAACATCGGCACCTCGGCGGTGAGCTCTGGGGTCAACGAAGAAATCAACAAAATGGTGTGGGCCACGCGCTGGGGCGCGGATACGGTCATGGATCTTTCGACCGGTAAGCATATTCACGAAACGCGCGAGTGGATCCTTCGTAACTGCCCGGTGCCCGTCGGCACCGTCCCGATCTACCAGGCGCTCGAAAAGGTCGACGGCAAGGCCGAGGATCTGACCTGGGAAATCTACCGCGACACGCTCATCGAACAGGCGGAGCAGGGCGTCGATTATTTTACGATTCATGCCGGCGTGCGGCTTGGGTATATTCCGCTGACCGCGCACCGCGTGACCGGGATCGTCTCGCGCGGGGGATCGATCATGGCCAAGTGGTGCCTCGCGCATCACCAGGAAAACTTCCTGTACCAGAGGTTCGAAGAGATTTGCGAGATCATGAGGGCCTATGACGTGGCCTTTTCGCTTGGCGATGGGCTACGTCCGGGCTCGATTGCGGATGCCAACGATGAGGCGCAGTTCGCGGAGCTGAAGACTCTGGGCGAGATCACCCGCACGGCTTGGAACCATGATGTCCAGGTGATGATCGAGGGGCCGGGCCACATACCCATGCAGCTCATTCGCGAGAACATGGAGCGGGAGTTACAAGAATGTCACGAGGCGCCCTTCTATACCTTGGGTCCGCTGACCACCGACATCGCCCCCGGCTATGACCATATCACCTCGGCCATCGGCGCGGCCATGATCGGCTGGTTTGGTACGGCCATGCTTTGTTATGTCACCCCCAAGGAGCACTTAGGATTGCCGGATAAGAACGATGTTAAGGAGGGGATCATCGCCTATAAAATCGCCGCCCATGCGGCCGACCTGGCGAAAGGACACCCGGCCGCGCAGTTGCGAGACAACGCCTTGTCGAAAGCGCGCTTCGAGTTTCGTTGGGAAGACCAGTTTAATCTCGCGCTCGATCCCGAGCGCGCGCGCGCATTTCACGACGAGACCTTGCCGAAAGAGGGGCACAAACTCGCCCACTTCTGCTCGATGTGCGGCCCGCACTTTTGTTCCATGAAGATCACCCAAGACGTGCGCGCCTATGCCCGGGAGCACGGCATCCAGGATTTAAGCCGGGCGTTGGAAGCCGGTTTACAGACCAAGGCCGAGGAGTTCAAGGAGCAAGGCGGCGATCTGTATCGCGCCGTATGAGGCGAGTATTTTCTAGGGCAGGGTGCGAGTAAGCTTTGGGGTCATAAAACCCTGACCAACGTCGCTATCGCACCGACCGCAACCACCATCAGCGTGCCCAACTTGATGGTCATGCGGTATTCGAGGTCTTTCATGTCGCGGGCAAGATCGGAACGGATCTGTTCGATCTTGACCTCAAGCTTGACCTCAAGCTCTTTTATGTCTCGCTTAATGTCAGCAATGTCTCGTTTCGTCGCCAGATTCTGCTCGATAAATTCCGCCTCGGCATCGGCCAGGGCCTCGGCCTGCTGCTCGGTGAACCCAGCCTCCTTGAGCCGTTTGGCAAACTTGAGGGTATCGAAGGCGATGGCATTCATGGCGTTGGAGATCGTCCACGGTGATGACGCAAAGCATACCGAAGTCCGTGCCCTGCGCCAAATACGGATGCGGTGAGCCGTGCGAACCGCATCAATCGCGAACCATGCGGCTCCTTTCATCCGTATACGACGCGTTGTAGGACGTCCTGGGACACTTTGACATCAGCGCCGATTGTGCCGCGGACTCCACGGAAGTGCGCCCGCTGGAAAGGCGGCCAGCACGGCTTGTTACGGAACGGGGCGTCCCCTATGATTCATGTCAAAATTCCACGCGGTAGCAGAACAAAGTGGGATTGCTGTAGTATTTGACCCGTCCCCGCCCGCTGCCGTACGGGTCGGAAAGAGCGGTCGTATCCGCTGCGGATGGCACGACCAAGCGATTCAAGAGGAGAACAACGATGACTGCAAGACAATCACTCTATGTTTATGTGTTCATGCCACTTATGGCCGCACTGGCCTTGGGTTGGGCGGGAAGCGTGGCGGCGGATGATGATGATCAGAGATTCCCGGCGACCGGGCAGACGACCTCCTATCGCTCTGGCGACGACGGCGCCATCCAGGCCGGGGCGACGCTGAACTACCAGGACAACGGCAACGGCACAATCACCGACAGGAACACCCGGCTCGTGTGGGAGAAGAAAAGCGATGACGACAGCATCCACGACATGGACAATGCCTACACCTGGGACGAGGCCTTCGACGTGCACGTCGCCACCCTCAATAACACTTGCGCGAAGGATGAGAGCATGGCGTGCACGAGCAACGCGGACTGCGCCCGGGGTGGGCGGTAAATGCGGGTTTGCCGGCAAGCGTGACTGGCGCGTCTCCAATGTCAAGGAGCAGCAGAGCATCGTGAACTACCAGAACTTCAACCCGTCGGTGTCGAGTGCGTTCAACAATAACTGTGGGGCAGGCGCCACGGTGCTGACCGGCAGCTGCACGGCGGCGTCCAGCTACTGGTCGTCTACTACCAACGCCTTCATCCCGGTCAGCGCATGGGACGCGGTTTTCACCAGCGGCAACGTGGACAGCGCGAATAAGGACAACACCAACCACGTCCGGGCGGTGCGTGGCGGCTCGCCGTAGTCGATCATTGGATCATTTGAATCATTGGATTATTTGATAGGGGGGTCTGGGGGGCGAAGCCCCCCAGCCTTTCGCGGTGTATGGCGCAATCCGAGCACCTGCCGATCTACAAGCGGAGCTACGATCTGTGCCTCTATCTCGAGCAGGTGGTGCGGGGCTTCTCCCGTTACCACAAGTACACGCTCGGGGCGGATCTCAGGGAGGGGGCGCGGCGGGCGCTGAAGCTCATCGTGCGGGCCAACGCGCGCCGCGAGAAAGCGCCGGTGCTCTTCGAGCTCCGCGAGGAGCTGGAGGCGCTCAAGGTGGGCCTGCGCCTGTGCCAGGACGTGAAGGCGTTTCCGAACCTCAATGCCTTCGAGCACGCCATCACCCAGGTGGTGGAGATCGCCAAGCAGAATGAAGGCTGGCTGAAGAGCCAGCTTCAAGCTCAGGGTCATGGCCAGAGCCGGCGGGCGATGCCCGCGGGGCCAGCCGCGCCGGGCGCGCCATGTTGGGCGCTTCGTCGAGTTCCGCGGCCCGCAACGCTCCCTCGCCGCGCGGGTACTGGGGGGGGGCTGCGGCGGGCCTACCTTCCGCGCGGCCCCTACGCGTTCACAGTGGGGTTCCCGGTGCATCTGTCGGGGTACTACCAGAGCGGCGGGCCATCGAGCAGGGTCTGTCCGTTGTGGACGTCCCGGAGCGCCCCGCACCTCTTGCTTCTGGCTGCAAGGGACGCTTTCCGGCGGAGGTGCTCGTGCCAGCAACCGAGGCATCCGGGCTTTTGTCAGGGAGATGCGACATATTTCTCGGATAGCGCGACATCCACGGGCAAGCATACGGTCGCCCGTAGGGGTTCCGCCGGATGGGAAACGGGCTACGATGCCGGATGTTATCATAAGGGTGGGTGCGATGGTTTGGGCGTCGGATAGTGATTCGGCGCTGTCATTGGCGGATCACCCGTCGGGCATCCGCGAATTACGAGCAATACCATCATGTTTAAGCGGTTAAAAGAGGACATCGCCTGCGTATTCGAGCGCGATCCGGCCGCTCGTACGTTTTTCGAGGTGTTGACCACCTATCCGGGGCTGCACGCCATCGTCCTGCACCGGATCAGCCACCGGCTCTGGAAGTGGGAATGGATGTGGCTGGCGCGCATGCTCTCGCACCTCGGACGCTGGCTCACGGGCATTGAGATCCATCCGGGCGCTTCGATCGGCCGCCGCTTTTTCATCGATCACGGCATGGGGGTGGTGATCGGGGAGACCTCGGAGATCGGGGATGATTGCACCCTCTATCACGGCGTGACCCTGGGGGGCACGTCGTGGAACAAGGGCAAACGCCATCCCACACTGGAAAACAATGTGGTCGTTGGGGCGGGCGCAAAAATCTTGGGACCCATTACCGTCGGTGCGTGCGCGCGCGTGGGTTCCAACGCCGTGGTCGTCCGCGATGTTCCGCCCGGCGGCACGGTGGTGGGCGTTCCCGGACAGCTCGTCGTCCCGCGCGATGAGAAATCGAAGCAACGCGAAGAAACCGCCCACAGGATCGGCTTCGACGCTTACGGCACGACCAAGGACATGCCCGATCCAGTGGCCAACGCGATCCACTCCCTGCTCGATCACATCCACGCGATCGAGTCGCAAATCGAAAGCCTGCGCAGGGCTGTGGGCGAGCGAGGGATCGATCTACCAGAGGCGCCCGGCGAGCCGGCTTCCACCGAAGAAGCTGTCGTGGATCGGCGCGCCTCTCGTCCTTAAGCTGGTCATTTGAAATCTACCACTACGTAACTCGCATGGCGTAATAGTTGACTAAAATACTCAGATATGGGAAGCTGCATTGAAATAGAATTAGCGTTTAGGATTTGAGTAAATGCGACTGACAACGAAGGGCCGGTATGCCGTAACGGCGATGCTCGACCTTGCGATTCACCAAGACGGCGGCCCCATCGCCTTGGCGGATATCTCTATGCGCCAAGGGATTTCGCTGTCCTATCTCGAGCAGCTGTTCGCGCGCTTGCGCAAGAGCGGGTTGGTCAAAAGTGCGCGCGGCCCGGGCGGGGGGTATCAGCTGGGCCGGACGGCGCGGAGCATCTCAGTTGCCGAAGTCATAGGATCGGTAGATGAAAGCGTCGATGCGACACGGTGCGGGGGCAAGAAAAATTGCCAAGGGAGCGAGCGCTGCCTGACACATGATCTGTGGGAGGATTTGAGTCGTGAAATTTACGAGTTTCTGAGTAGGATCACCTTGGGTGAGCTGGTCGGCCGGCGTAGCGTGCGCGCGGTTTCGGCGCGTCAAGAGAACCAGATCCTGCGGCTGCAGGTGCCGCTCACGCGCGCCACGACGTTCCGGAATCTTATAGAGCGTGAGGGGTGAGTACTATGTCGATCATGCTGACCGAGCGGGCCGCATCCCACGTGAAGCGGTTCTTGGAAACTAAGGGCCAAGGGATCGGGCTGCGTCTCGGTGTGAAACCGACGGGGTGCTCGGGGTATGCGTACCAGATCGAGGCCGCGGAGAGTGTCGGCGCGGAGGACACGGTGTTTGAATCGAATGGCGTCACGCTTATCGTCGATGCGAAAAGCCTACCTTACCTTTCGGGTACCGAGCTCGATTACGTGCGCGAAGGCTTGAATGCGGCATTTAAGTTTCGCAATCCGAACGTGAAAGATACCTGCGGCTGTGGTGAAAGCTTTAACGTCTAGGGCACCGAGGACACCAATGGCCGCCAATACCCACGAAGTCGAAGCTCTGATCGGTAAAGAGTACGAAGCGGGCTTTTACACGGATCTCGAGGCCGATACGCTCCCGCCGGGACTGAACGAAGAGGTGATTCGGCTGATTTCAAGCAAAAAGGACGAACCCGAATGGTTATGCGAATGGCGGCTCAGCGCCTACCGGCACTGGCTCACGCAGAAAGAACCTCGGTGGGCCACGGTGGTTCACCCGCCCATCGATTATCAGGGCATTTCCTATTATTCGGCGCCCAAGACCAACAAGGACGGTCCTAAGAGCTTGGATGAGGTGGATCCGAAATTACTCGAGACTTACGAGAAGCTCGGGATCCCGCTGCACGAACGCGCGATTCTCGCCGGCGTCGCGGTCGATGCCGTCTTCGACAGCGTCTCGGTCGCCACGACGTTCAAAGAACGGCTCGCGGAGGCCGGTGTTATCTTCTGTTCCTTTTCCGAAGCGGTGCATAATCACCCCGATCTCGTGCGCCGGTATTTAGGATCGGTCGTCCCGGCGGCAGATAATTTCTTTGCGGCTCTGAATTCGGCGGTCTTCACGGACGGTTCATTCTGCTACGTGCCGAAGGGCGTGCGGTGCCCGATGGAGTTGTCGACCTATTTCCGCATCAATGCCGCTAAGACGGGCCAGTTTGAACGTACCTTGATCATCGCCGACGAAGGCAGCCACGTCAGTTATCTCGAAGGTTGCACCGCGCCCATGCGCGACGAAAACCAATTGCACGCGGCGGTGGTCGAGCTGGTGGCCCTGGATAACGCCCAGATCAAATATTCGACGGTGCAAAACTGGTATCCCGGGGATGAGAACGGCAAGGGCGGGATCTATAACTTCGTGACCAAGCGCGGGGAGTGCCGCGGCACCAACTCGAAGATCTCTTGGACGCAGATCGAAACGGGTTCCGCGATCACCTGGAAATACCCGAGTTGCGTTCTCAGAGGCGACAATAGCAGCGGCGAATTTTACTCGGTGGCGTTGACCAATCATTACCAGCAAGCCGACACCGGGACCAAGATGGTCCACCTCGGCCGCAACACGCGCAGCACGATCATCTCGAAGGGGATTTCCGCGGGTCGGGGCAGGAACGCCTACCGTGGGCTCGTGCGGATCGCCAAGAGCGCCGCGAACGCCCGCAACTATACGCAGTGTGATTCGCTCCTCATGAGTGATCGCTGCGCCGCGCATACCTTTCCGTACATCGAGGTCAAAAACCCGAGTGCGCGCGTGGAACACGAGGCGACGACCTCCAAGATCAGCGAGGATCAATTATTTTATTGCCGCCAGCGCGGCATCGCGGCAGAAGACGCAATCAATATGATCGTTAATGGTTTCTGCAAAGAGGTTTTCAAAGAGCTGCCCATGGAGTTCGCGGTCGAGGCGCAAAAGCTTTTAAGCGTGAGCCTGGCCGGGGCGGTCGGCTGATCCGCTGCGTGCCCGGCACCTAGGATCGTATCTAACATGCTGACGATCTCGAACCTGCATGTGTGTGCAGACCGGAAACCGATCCTGCGCGGGATCGATCTCGAGGTCGGCCGGGGCGAGGTGCACGCCATCATGGGTCCCAACGGATCCGGGAAGAGCACCCTTGCCCATGTGTTGGCCGGTCGCGACGTTTACGAGGTCACCCAAGGGACGGTGGTTTATGATGGCGCCGATCTCCTGGCGATGCCACCCGAGGATCGCGCACGCCGGGGGATGTTCCTGGCCTTTCAATACCCGGTCGAGATCCCCGGGGTCAATAACGCCTATTTCCTCAAGGCGGCTCTCAACGCGGCGCGCAGATACCGCGGCTTGACGGAACTTGACGCCGTGGAGTTCCTCAGTCTCGTCAGGGAAAAGATGAAGCTCGTTCATCTCGATGAAGCACTGCTCAAACGCTCGGTGAATGAGGGCTTTTCCGGCGGAGAGAAGAAACGCAACGAGGTTTTCCAGATGGCGGTCTTGGAACCGCGCCTGGCGATCCTCGATGAAACCGACTCGGGATTGGATATCGACGCCTTAAAGATCGTGGCGGAAGGAGTTAACCGCCTCCGGGGCGGTGATCGAAGCATTATCCTCGTGACCCATTATCAAAGGCTCTTGAACCATGTCTTGCCCGATGCCGTGCACGTCCTGTCGGAGGGCCGCATCATCAGATCGGGTCAACGCGAACTCGCGCTCGAGCTGGAAGAGCGAGGTTACGATTGGCTCCGGCCAAAGGCGCTGGCATGACTGGAACTATGCCCAGCCACTATGGGGAGGAGTTCGCTCGCGCCGAGGCCGGGATGATCGGTGCGGACAGCGGCTGGTTCAAGGCCGCGCGCGGGCGGGCCTTAACGCACTTTAGCCGGATCGGATTTCCGACCACAAAGGACGAAGAATGGAAATACACCAGTGTTGCTCCGATCGAACGCCGGTCCTTTCGCCTCGCTGGGCATCCACGGAACGGCCTGGATGTCGCGGAGCTTGATCGGTTGCGGTTGATCGAGGCGCACGAATTGGTATTCGTCAACGGCTATTATTCGGCCCAGTTGTCGCGGCTTGCGTCCCTGCCGGCGGCGGTGAGCGTCACGCCCCTGAGCGAGGCGTTGCCACAGGACAGCTTGCAAGAACACATAGAGCGGCAGGCGGAACAGCCCGGCAACGGGTTTGCGGCACTGAATGCCGCCCTCCTCAGCGACGGCGTGCATATACGTGTGGGTCCAGGGGTTGATCTGAAGCCAGCGCTACATCTTTTGTTTATCACCACATCGTCGGGATCCCCGATGGCCTTTTTCCCCCGAGTATTCATCGAAGCGGGGGCGAACTCGCGCGTGCTCATCATCGAGCATTACGCCGGCCTCACCCCCGAGGAGTATTTCACCGACGCGCTCACGGAAATTAATGCGGGACCTGGGGCAACGGTCGAACACTACAAGTGGCAAATGGAGGGTGCGAGGGGTTATCACATCGGTCAGATGCTGGTTCATCAGCAAGGTGAGAGCCGTGTCACCTCCTATTCGGTATCGCTCGGGGCCGCGCTCGCCCGCCATGATATTGCGGTTAGCCTGGCCGGCGAAGGCGCGGGAGCGAGCTTAAACGGCCTCTACATGGCGGAGGGACGCCAGCATGTGGATCACCATACCAGCGTCGATCACCAGCAGCCGCACACAACCAGCGCCGAATACTACAAGGGCGTGCTGGCCGGCCATGCACGCGGGGTTTTTGACGGCAAGGTCATGGTCCGTGAAGGTGCGCAAAAAACCGACGCGTGTCTGACCAATAAAAACCTGCTTCTCTCCGAGCATGCCGAGATGGACACCAAGCCCGAGCTTCAGATCTACGCCGACGACGTCAAATGCAGTCACGGCGCCACGGTCGGACAGTTGGACGAGGACGCCTTGTTCTATTTGAGATCGCGAGGGATCGAATACTCCCAAGCAACGGCGCTTTTGACTTACGCCTTTGCCGATGACGTTGTCGCTCGCATCGCGATCGAACCGATGCGTCACGCGATCGAGCGTCATCTCACGGCCCGCTTGCCTCACGCGGCGCTCGTTAAGGAGCTTTTATGAGCGCGCCTAGCTATTCGATTAGCGCTATGAAGGACGCTGATCATGGGTCGGAGCTCGCGGCCCGGCGTCAAGACTTTCCGATCTTGGAACGGCGCGTACGGGGCCGACCGCTGGTCTATCTCGACAACGCCGCCACCACGCAAAAACCGCACGCTGTAATAGAGGCGATCGCCCGCTATTATCGCGAGTGCAATTCCAATATCCACCGCGGGGTGCATACGCTCAGTCAAGAAGCGACCGAGCGCTTCGAGGAGGCGCGGGTCAAGGTCCAACGATTTATCCATGCCGCCCACAGCCACGAGATCATCTTCGTGCGCGGCACCACCGAGGCGATCAACCTGGTGGCGCAGTCCTACGGGCGCCCGCAGTTGAAGCCCAAGGATGAGATTCTGATCACCGCCATGGAGCATCACTCGAATATCGTCCCCTGGCAATTGCTGTGCGAACAGACCGGGGCGGTGCTCAAGGCCGTCCCGATAAACGATGCCGGCGAGCTCTTGCTCGATGAGTATCTCAGGCTCCTCGGTTCGCGTACGCGTCTGCTGGCGTTAACCCATGTCTCGAACGCTTTGGGGACGATCAACCCGATCCGGGAAATCATCGGCCACGCGCATGCGCATGGAGTTCCGGTACTGATCGATGGCGCGCAAGCCGTGGCGCATATGCCCGTGGACGTCCAGGCTCTGGATTGCGATTTTTACGCCTTTTCCAGCCATAAGCTCTTCGGCCCGACGGGAATCGGGGTGCTCTACGGTAAGACCGCGTTGCTTGAAGCCATGCCGCCCTACCAAGGCGGCGGCGACATGATCAAGAGCGTAACCTTGACTAAGACGCAATTTAACGATCTGCCCTATAAATTCGAGGCGGGAACCCCTCACATCGCAGGCGCGATTGGTCTTGGCGCCGCCCTCGATTATGTACAGGAAATCGGTTTCGAGCCGATCGGCCGGCACGAACACGAGCTGCTCCGGTATGCGAGCGAGCGGGTCGCGAGCCTTCCCGGGGCGCGGATCATCGGCACCGCGCGCGAGAAGGCCAGCGTGCTGTCGTTCGTATTGGATGGCATTCATCCCCACGATCTCGGCACGGTGCTCGATTGCCAAGGGATCGCCATCCGCACCGGGCATCATTGTGCGATGCCGGTCATGGAGCGCTTCCACGTCCCGGCCACTGCGCGTGCCTCGTTTGCCTTCTATAACACTCCCGGGGAAGCCGATCGCCTGTGCGAAGCCCTTCGGGATGCACAGCGGATGTTAGGGTAATGTTCGACCTGCGCGCTTTGTATCAAGAGGTCATCATCGATCACAACCGACATCCGCGTAACTGCCGCCGTTTGGACAGCGCCGATCGTATCGCGGAAGGCTACAATCCCCTCTGCGGGGACCGGCTCACGGTGTACGTCAAGCTGCACGAGGGCGTCGTCGAGGATGTTAGTTTTGAAGGTAGCGGATGCGCAATCTCCGTAGCGTCGGCCTCGTTGATGACCGAGCATATCAAAGGCAAGACCGCCCACGAGGTAGACCAGCTTTTCGCGCGCTTTCGCTCCATGGTTACGGACGCAATGCCTACCGAAGCGGCCCTTGGAAAGCTCGAAGTTCTTGCCGGGGTGCGCGAATTTCCGGCGCGCGTCAAATGCGCGACCTTGGCCTGGCACACCCTCAAGTCGGCATTGTCTAATGAGCATAGCACGGTGACTACCGAATAGACGCAGATGTTTTACAGCAATGATTCCGTCACCCTGAGCCGCGACTGTCAGGCGATCCTCATTCCGGCCGGTGATCCGGTGACATTGACGGCCGGGAGTGTCGTCTCCGTCACGCAAGCGCTCGGCGGCAGTTTTACGCTGTACGCCGACGGAAACCTGGTGCGGATAGCGGGCCGTGACGCCGATGCAATCGGCTACGACGCTATTCCAGAAACCGTAGCGCCTCAGGAGGCCGCCACCGACGGGAGTGTCGATGAAGCGCTGATTTGGGCGCAATTGCGGACCTGTTACGATCCGGAGATCCCCGTCAACATCGTTGACCTGGGCTTGGTGTATGATTGCGGCATCACTCCGCTTGAGGGTGCCGGCAACCGCGTCGACATTCAGATGACGCTGACCGCACCGGGGTGTGGCATGGGCGAGGTGCTGGTAGAGGACATACGCCAAAAAATCGCCACCGTCCCAAATGTTAGCGAGGTCGATGTGGCGCTGGTTTTTGATCCGCCGTGGAGCTATGAAATGATGTCGGAGGCCGCTCGGTTAGAGACCGGGATGTACTGAGAGCTTGTGTCTACCTGGGTTGATGTGGCACCCGCGGACGAAGTGCCACCGGGCGATCGGCGCCTTGTCAATGTCGATGACACCTTGATCGCGGTTTTCAATATTGACGGCGAGTACTTCGCGATTCAGGATCTCTGTACCCATGACGGGGCACCGCTTGCGGGGGGCATTCTAGACAGCGATCAGATCATTTGTCCGCGTCATGGTGCGCGGTTTTGCGTGAAGACCGGTGCGGCGCTCACCCCGCCCGCCTATGAACCCGTAAGTAGGTATCCCGTGCGCGTCCACGCGGGCGTCATCCAGGTTTACGGCGATCCCATCGCTTAGCCGTCGAATGCTCGGCGCGGTAGAGCGCATGCTGAAATGTCGCAGAACAAAATAAAGGAGTTTAATAGTGCACAAACACACCTTATAATCTATAGTAACAGCGTGGAGTATCCTATTCTTTATCAAGGATCTGTTCATGGTTGTTGAACGTACTCTGTCGATTATCAAACCGGACGCGGTCGCGAACAGGCATATCGGTGAAATCCTTGCCCGATTCGAGAAAAACGGTCTCACCGTGGTCGCGCTTAAGATGCTTACCGTTTCGCGGCAGCAGATCGAGCAGATCTATGGCATTCACGAAGGCCAGCCGTATTATCGGGACCTACTTCAGTTCATGGGCTCGGGGTCTTCGGTGGCAGTCGTGCTTGAGGGCGAAAACGCCATAGAAAAAAATCGCGCGATCATGGGCAATACCAACCCGGCGCTCGCCGCCCCCGGTACGATCCGGGCCGATTTCGGGACCGCCACGAATCGCAACGCGGTACACGGTTCGGACGGTCCGCGGACCGCCCGCGCCGAGATCGCAAGCTTATTCGGGCCCGAACAGGTTCAGCTATCCTCGGTAGATGGTCAACAACGGTACCAATCTGCTCGGACTTGATCGCGGCGCCATGGAAGGCTTCTTCGCCGGGCTCGGCGAGAAGTCCTATCGCGCCGGGCAAGTCCTGAAATGGCTGCACCAGGCGGGCGCCGAGGATTTTGCGGTTATGACCAATCTGGCGAAGCCGCTACGGGCAAAACTACAAGACGTTGCCTCCATCGAACCACCCGCAGTCGTGCGCGAGCAGCAGTCGGCGGACGGGACCCGCAAGTGGCTACTGCGGTTGACCGCGGGGCATAGCATCGAGACCGTGTTTATTCCCGAGATCGACCGTGGAACGCTGTGCGTGTCCTCACAAGTGGGATGCGCCCTCGATTGCAGCTTTTGCGCGACCGGTAAGCAGGGCTTCGATCGTAACCTGAGCCCCGCCGAGATCATCGGGCAGGTATGGGTCGCCGCTCGAACGCTGGGGCAGGTTCCAAGAGGTCCGCGGACCATCACCAACGTGGTGCTCATGGGGATGGGCGAACCGCTTTTGAACTTCACCAACGTGGTCACGGCGATGCAGCTATTGATGGACGATTTTGCCTATGGGCTGTCGCGCTGGCGTATCACCTTGAGCACCGCCGGGTTGGCGCCGGCCATCGACCGCCTGAAATACGCCTGTCCGGTGAGCCTGGCGGTATCGTTGCACGCACCCAATGATGCGTTGCGGGATGAGCTCGTACCGATCAACAAGCGCTATCCGATCGACGATCTTTTGGCGGCTTGCCGCCGTTATGCCGACGCCACCGACAGCCGTATTACGTTTGAGTATGTGATGCTCGCCGGGATCAACGACTCGCCCGCCTGCGCAAGCGAGTTGACGCGGCGGTTACGAGGGATCCCCGCCAAAGTCAACCTTATTCCGTTTAATCCTGTTTCGGACGTCGACTACCGGCGATCCTCCCAGGCGGCGATCGACAAGTTTCGCGAGCGGCTGCTCGATGCGGGGATCCTGGCCATTACGCGCAAGACCCGGGGCGAGGATATCGAGGCAGCGTGCGGCCAGTTGGTCGGCCAGTTTATCCCGCGGGCCGCGAGGCGCCGCCTGCGGGCCGCCGATCCTGGGGGAGGAGGCTAATATGAGCATACGCCGGTGGCTAAGGTTGTGCTGCGCAGTACTGCTACTCTCTGGCTGCGCCACGAGCACGCCCAAGACCGAGGAATCCGAGTCTACGCGCAGGAGAGCGGACAATTATGTTCAGCTTGGCATCGAGTATGCGAAGCAAGGGGACTACAATACTGCTGTTGCCAAGTTGCAGAAAGCCCTAGAAATTGAACCCGACTTCGCGGACGCGCATCATGTGATCGCTATGGTTTATAACCGGACCGGTGATAAACAGCAGGCGGAACAGTATTTCAAACGTGCGCTGGAACTTGATCCGAAAGATTCGCCAACGCTCAACGACTACGGTTTGTTTTTATGTGCCGAGGGCAAGCATCAGGCAGCGGATGAGCTGTTTGCGCGCGCACTGGCGAACCCCTTATACGCGACGCCCGAGATCGCGCGCGCCAACGCGGGAGTGTGCGCTGCCCGGGCGCAAAACTATCCCCAGGCCGAGAAGTATTTGCGCGCCGCGTTGTCTGACAACCCAAAATTACCGACGGCGCTTCTCGAGATGGCGGATATCAGCTTTCGCCTCAACCGCTATCTACCAGCACGGGGTTACTTACAACGCTATCTGGAGAACGCGCGGCACACCGCGCGCAGTCTGTGGCTCGGGATCCGCATTGAACGTCAACTCGGCGACCGGGATGCGGTCGCCAGTTACGCGTTAGCCTTAGAATCCAAGTATCCCGACTCCGAAGAAGCTCGTTTGTTCCTAGAAACGGAGGGTCGACGATGACAGGACCACAACCCAACAACGCGCCGGATAGCCTGACTACCGGCAAAAAATTACAACAGGCGCGCGAGGCGTTACAGCTAAGCACGGGGGCGATTGCGCGCCAGCTTCGTCTCAAGCTCGACATCATCGAGGCGATCGAGGCTGACCGCTGCGACCGCCTTCCGCGGGTCTATTTGAGAGGGCATATCAAGAACTACGCGCACATCGTGGGACTGGATCCCGCGGGGCTTTTCGATGCTGGCAGTGAGATCGCATCCATTCCCATCGATTTTCAACCCTGTGCTAGTGTTCCGAAATCCCTGCCCTCGATCGGGACACAGGATTACCTAAAGTTCGCCACCTATCTCATTGTCGGGACACTGGGTGTGCTCATGGCCGCCTCGTGGCGGACCCAAGACGCCGACACACCTTTACTGCCGGAAAGCGCCGTCATCACCAACATCCCCGTCGCCGAGCCGGCGCGCGAGCTCGCTCTACCGGCGGCGCAGGCCAAAGTGACGCCCGAGTTGGCCGTCCGCTCCGAAACACCGCCTGTAAGCGTCGAGCCTCTGGCGGCAGCGATCGCGCCTCCCGAAGCACCGGTTTATCCGGTAGTAGTTACGCCGCTCGAAGACATCGCTCGCGCAGCTACGGAGGAGCTGCATCGTCTGGTATTCGAGCTTTCAGGGGATTCCTGGACCGAAGTCAAGGACGCCGAAGGTGTGAAGCTCTATTCCAAACTTGCAACCGAAGGGCAAACTATACGCCTGGGGGGGCGTGCGCCTTTCAGCGTGGTGCTCGGAAACGCGCCGCGCGTGGCGGTGTTTTATAACGGTAGGCTGCTTGATATAACGCCTTGGTCACGCGGAGGCGTGGCACGGTTTAAGGTGGGCGGCGAAGGCGCCGGCGAGCCCCAGTAAAGCGTTCGGGTTTAATTCAGTCGTAACCCAACGCTTGCGGCGGGTACTTTAGCATTGGGGTTTCCAAAGGGGAGTAGTGCAACTCTCCCCTTTTGGTCGCCTGCGGGGGTACATGCCCGCAGGCGAAATATTTTGGCTTAACCTGGCGGTTAACATCGCCTGCGCGAAGCGCGGGCGGGCAGGGTCGGTGTAGGCGTTCGATCCAATCCTAAAGAGTTCCGCAAAAAAAAGCCCGTTGAGTGAGCAGATGAAAGCCGTGCGGGGCATGAAGGACATCCTGCCCACCGATGCCGTGCGTTGGCGGTATCTGGAGGAAACCGTACGCGCTGTGCTCGCGAGCTACGGCTACGAAGAGATCCGTCTACCGATCGTCGAGCACACCGCTCTCTTCCGGCGCTCGATCGGTGAGGACACGGACATCGTCGAGAAAGAAATGTATACCTTCGCGGATCGAAACGGGGATAGCCTCAGCTTGCGGCCCGAGGGGACCGCGAGCTGCGTACGCGCGGGGCTTGAGCATGGTCTCTTTCATAACCAGATCCAGCGTCTCTGGTATGCTGGCCCGATGTTTCGCCACGAGCGTCCGCAAAAAGGGCGCTACCGCCAGTTTCACCAGGTCGGTGCCGAAGCTTACGGCATGGTGGGCCCGGATATCGACGCCGAGATCATCTGCCTCGGTGCGCGCCTCTGGAAGAAGCTCGGGCTCGCGGACATCCGGCTCGAGATCAATACCTTGGGTGATCGCGAGGCGCGGGCGGGCTACCGGCAAGCCCTGTTCGATTACTTTTCCCGTCATGCGGACGAAATCGACGAAGACAGCAAGAACAGACTCCGCGGAAACCCTCTGCGCTTGCTCGACAGCAAACATCCCGCGATGCAGGATCTCATCGGCCGGGCGCCTAGCCTGATCGACTACCTCAATCCCAAATCGGAACGGCATTTCACCGAGCTCCGGGGTTTACTCGACACCGTCGGTATCCAATACAGCGTGAATCCGCGTCTGGTGCGCGGGCTCGATTACTACAACCGGACGGTATTCGAATGGGTCACGCAGCGCCTCGGCGCACAGGGTACGATTTGCGCCGGAGGACGTTATGATGGCCTGGTAGAAGAGTTTGGCGGCCGCCCCACGCCGGCAATCGGGTTTGCGCTCGGCCTCGAGCGCATCGTGGCGTTACTCGAACAAGAGGCCACGCCGGAGGCTACGCGGCCGCATGTCTATATGATTGCCGTGGGGGAGGAGGCAGCCGCGGCGGCCTTGCGGCTTGCGGAATCCGTGCGGGAAGCCTGGCCCGGGCTGCGGCTGATCACCAACTGCGGCGGCGGTAGCTTTAAGAGCCAGTTTCGGCGCGCCGACAAGAGCCAGGCGCATGTCGCCCTGATCCTAGGGGCGGAAGAAGTCCGCCAGTGCACCGTCGGGATCAAAGCCTTGGAGAAAGAAGGCGAACAAGTGACAGTTGCGCAACGAGATCTTCAAGGTTGCTTAGGGGAACTTCTGGCGCGGCGTGGTATCGTAGTTGGGCCGGTAAATTAGGCCTGCTGGCACGATCGCATCATCAACCCTGGCCGTGGAGATCGACGTGGACCCCTACGCATCCGAAAACGAACAGATTCAGCTTATCAAAGATTGGTGGAAGAGGAACGGAAAGCCGATCATCGGCGGTCTTTGCATCGGTCTGGGAGCAGTCTACGGGTGGCGGGCCTGGCAGTCTCAGGTGAACACCCGAGCGGATGAGGCTTCAGTGGAATACGAAAAGTTGTTAACCCACGTTGCCGAGCATCGCGCCGAATCCGCCAGCCGTGCCGCGCACAGGCTCGTCAAGAGCCACCAGGACAGTCAATACGCGGCGTTTGCCGCGCTCATGCTGGCCCGCTTAGCGGTCGAGGCCGGTGATGTCGCCAAGGCGAGGGACCATCTGCGGTGGGTGTTGGATCACGCCGGGAAGACAGAGTTGGAGCGAATAGCGCGTCTGCGCTTAGCCCGCCTTTACCTTGAGGAGGGAAAAGGCGCCCAGGCGGCAAGCGTGTTGGGAGGACGGGGTACGGCAGCCGATTCGGTCCTCCATAGGGAGACCGAAGGCGATATCCTTCTTGCTCAGGGAAAGATTGAAGCGGCGCGCAAAGCCTATCAAGAGGCACTGGCGGCCGCCGGCGCCGCGGGTTCGGACCCGTCGTTCGTGCAAATGAAGCTCGATGAGATCGGTGAGGCCGACGCGCGGCCTTAAGAGCTTGCTGGTGGCCGGCGTGATCGCGGTCCAGTTGCATGGGTGCGGGCTCGGGACCTATGTTTCTGACTTCATGGCCGGCGAGGAGAATACCACGCCTCCCGCGCCCTTGACCGAATTCGAGCCGACTACCGAAGTCGAGGAACTCTGGTCGGTCGATATCGGAGCAGGGACCGACGAGCACTATCTCAAGCTTGCCCCCGCGCTTGCAGGCGAAACGGTCTTCATTGCCGATCGCGACGGCGAGGTCTATGCGGTGGATATCAATAGCGGCGATACGCTGTGGGAGCAGGATACCGGCGTGCCGGTATCGGGGGGGCCCGGGATCGCCGAGGAGATGGTCTTGCTCGGGACCCAGGACGGTGAGGTGCTGGCCCTATCGCGGTCGGACGGGGCGCTGGTTTGGACCGCTTCGGTGTCGAGCGAAGTGTTATCTCCTCCGGCTGGGGAGGAAGGTATCGTTGTCGCTCGCACCGTGGACGGAAAGCTGTTCGGCATCGACGCAGCCAACGGGAAGCGGCTGTGGACCTACGATCGGCAAGTGCCGGTCCTGACCTTACGCGGGACCAGCGCCCCGATAGTGGTGGCGGGGCTCTGCATCGCCGGCTTCGACAGCGGCGCGCTGGTCGCCCTCGAGATCGCTACCGGTAAGGTCGCCTGGGAGATACAGATCGCCCAGCCGCGAGGCCGATCCGACCTCGAACGCATGGTCGATGTGGATGCCGATCTGCTGGTTTTCCGCGATACGCTCTACGTAGCCACCTACCGCGGACGGGTGGCCGCGGTATCGATCGAGAGCGGTCGCGTCGAGTGGGACCAGGAGCATTCTTCGTATGCCGGAATGGGGGTGGACGCCGATAACCTCTACCTCTCCGATGATGAGAGCATCGTGTGGGCGCTGGATCGCTTTTCCGGTAGCTCCGTATGGCGGCAGAAAAAATTGCGCGGCCGCGCGGCGACGGCGCCGGCTAGTGCCGGGGACTATGTCGTGGTCGGTGATTTGGAAGGATACCTACACTGGATGCGGAGCGACACCGGCAGGCTCGCCGCTAGGTTACAAGTCGACGCTGCGGCGATCATCGTGCCCCCGTTGGTAGTCAACGCCACTGTCATTGCGTATAGTTCCTCCGGCACCTTGAGCGCCTATCGCGCCGGGTCCGAGTAGATGAGACCGGTCATCGCCATCATGGGCCGTCCCAACGTGGGAAAATCCACGTTGTTCAACCGCCTCACGCGTAGCCGCGACGCACTGGTCGCGGATACCCCCGGGTTGACGCGCGATCGGATCTACGGGGCTGCGATCCACCGAGGCCGCGCCTACCTGGCGGTCGATACGGGCGGACTTCGCGACGATCCGCGCGGCCTCGGCGGGCTCATCACCGAACAATCGTTGCGCGCCGTACAAGAGGCCGATCTGGTCTTGTTCGTGGTCGATGCCCGGGAAGGACTGACCGGCCCCGACGAGTCGATCGCGCGCCGCTTACGATCGCTCGGACGGCCGATCCAGGTCGTGGTCAATAAAGCCGAGGCCATCGAGGATGACAGCGCCATCGCGGAGTTTCATAGCTTGGGGCTCGGGCAGCCGGTTGCGGTATCGAGCGCCCACGGCCAAGGGATAGACACGCTGCTCGATCTCGCCTTCGAGGCCTTACCGCGGGCCGACACGGCCGTCGATGACGACAGTCCGCATTTAGCCGGGATTAAGATCGCCGTGGTGGGCCGGCCCAACGTGGGCAAATCGACGCTGGTCAACCGCATCCTCGGTGAGGAACGGGTGCTGGTCTACGATCAACCGGGCACGACCCGCGACAGCGTCTTCGCCCCTTTCCGGCGCCACCAAAAAGACTACGTTCTCATCGACACGGCAGGGATTCGCCGCCGCGCCAGGGTCTCCGAAGCGATTGAGCAGTTCAGCATCATCAAGACGCTGCGGGCTATCGAACGCGCGCATGTCGTCGTTTTGGTCATTGACGCCACGGAGTCGGTCACGGAGCAAGACGCCGCGCTGCTCGGCATGATTGTCGACAGCGGCCGCGGCCTCGTGATCGCGATCAATAAATGGGACGGGCTCGGCCCCGACCAACGCGCGCTCATTCAAAAGGAAACCGATCGCCGTTTGCGGTTTCTCGACTATGCGGCGATCCACACTATCTCGGCGCGGCACGGGAGCGGTGTCGGCCATCTGTTCGCCTCTATCGACGAGGCTTACGCTTCGGCGTTCATCGATGTGCCCCCGGCCACGTTAACGCGCATCGTCAGCCAAGCCGTCGCGCTCAATCCACCCCCTTTAATCCACGGGCGGCGCATCAAGTTGCGCTACGCACACTTGGGCGGCCACAACCCGCCCCGCATCCTTATCCACGGCAATCGCGGCGAGCATGTGCCGTCTTCTTACCGCCGTTATCTGGAGCGTTCGATTCGCGAGGCGCTGGGGCTTCAAGGCACACCGCTTTGCATCGAGTTTCGCCAAGGCGATAACCCGTTTAAGAGTAGGCACAATCCGCTCACGCGCCGCCAGACCCTCAAGCGCAAACGGCTGCTCCGTCACGTCCGATCGCATGCATGACGGCCTCACTGAGCGCGCCCGCCCGATCCGGATGGTGATCATTTGCACCCAGGGGGCGGTCACGGGGCCTTTCGGGAATTCGCCGAGTTCATCCTCGCCGCGCAGATCACATCTTAGCGGCGCCGTTCTTATCGAAGACGTAGATCCAGTCGCGGCCCGCGCAAACCTCCGCGGTATGCCGAAGGTAGGGCCGATAGGGTGTGAAAAGCACTTCCAGGCTGGTCGCGTTGAAGCGGAAGCTCCCATCGTTGAGCCCGTCGACGCACGTGCCCCACGAGCAGATGGCCTTCGGCAACGCATATTTCGACTGACTGAAACTCTTCACCGACTCCGAAACGATCAAGCGCTCGGAGGCCGCCGCGAACAAGCGCCCGACCACTTCTTCCACTTTCGGATGGAACTGAAACAGACTCACCTGGCAGATCACGATCTGCGACACCGGGAGCGGTTCCGCCATCACATTGAAGCGCCGGAGGTTCCGGCCCCGGCGGCGACCCGCTTTGATGAAGGCCGTGCTGTCATCGAGGCCACGATAACTTACGGAGGCCGGTAGAAAGGTGTTCAGCGATCCGTCGCCGCAGCAGACATCGAGCACCTCCGCGTCCCGCGGGACCCAGCGCGCCACCTCCTCGAAGCGCTCGCGCCGGTGGACGTGGTAAACCATGGTCATCAATCCGTGGTAGAGAAGGCTGCTCTTATAGAGGAAGGTCATGGCAGTGCTCGATTGTTGTCGTTTGGCCGTCATACTACCGTGCTCGGCGCGCGAGGACAAATTCTCTAGCGCAAGATCCAGGAATCGCCGCAAGTGCGAGACGGTAGCGAGGCACTACCGTTGCGTAATGCCACGGAGATTCCTATCCTTCGATCCAGCCGGCAGGGGCGCCGATGCGGGTTCCAGGAGAATGAGTGCCAGTATCCTGCCACGATAGAAGCTTGCATAAGTTTTACCCCTTCTCCCTCCGGGAGAAGGTTGGGATGAGGGGATCAACGGGACACTACACTAACAGATCCTCGATGAGACCGCCGCTCGCCGCCGTGTACTTTTTATCCGTTGCCTTAGCGAAGGAAATCTTATGATCCGTATCGCCCGATCCGTCACCTCCGTCATATTGTCGCTGTTCGTCATGGCTGCCCATGCCGAGCAGCCACCGGCCGCATCCGTCCAACCCGAAGCGGCAAAAAAAACTTCACCCTCTTCCTGCATACCTATGAAGGCTAAACCTAAGGTCAAGCTCCACACCAATCACGGTCTCATCGTCATTGCGATCGATGCGGAGAAAGCGCCGATATCCGCGGAAAATTTCCTCGAATACGTCGCAAGCGGCCATTACAACGGTACAATCTTTCACCGTGTCATCAGCAACTTTATGATCCAGGGTGGGGGCTTCACCGAAGACATGTCGGAAAAGCCGGCCAGGGCGCCGATCCAGAACGAGGCCAAGAACGGTCTTAAGAACGATCCATACACCCTCGCCATGGCCCGCACCTCCGATCCGCACTCCGCATCCTCGCAGTTCTTCATCAATGTCGGGAACAACGGTTTCCTAAACTATCCGGGGCAGGACGGCTGGGGTTACGCGGTCTTCGGCAAGGTGATCGAGGGCATGGATGTGGTGGATAAGATCAAGACGGTGCCGACCGGCGACAAGGCGGGCCACCAAAACGTGCCGACCGATCCGGTCATCATCGAAAAGGCCGAGTGCACGTGATCCGGAATTGAAGCTCAGAGCTTGCTTGGTCAATTGCGGGTGAATTCTTACGGGAATTTTCGCTCTAAAACTTTTATCTTCAAGTGCGCCGACAGGGCCATTTTTCGGAGCCGCAGTCTCAGAAAAGCGTAGATTCTCATGTGTTGAGTATTAAACAATACGGTTCCAAGAAACTCGCACGCCTTCTCTCGCTTCGACTTAGATGTAGGGGGGGTTAGCCGCGTTGTTAGCGGCGTAACCCACCAACCCGTCGGCCACAGGCCGACACCTTGGAGGACGGCTTGGAAAAGGAGGCGGAACTGGAGCTATCTTTACAAGTGATATGGAAACCGTTAGGTATTCACACGAACATTTCGCTAAGCACTTCACTTTGCTAACCCGACACTGCCCTTTTCCTTGGCAGCAGAAACTATTTTCCGAGATCCTGAACGGACAATTTCGCAAGTCCTGCCCAGTGCCGACGGGGCTTGGAAAAACATCGATCATTGCAATCTGGCTTCTGGCGCTGGCCTACCGTGCTCTCAGCGATACAGTGCGCAGTTTCCCACGCCGTCTTGTTTATGTCGTCAATCGTAGAACCGTCGTTGATCAAGCCACTCGGGACGCGGAAGCGATGTGCGCCGCTCTTCACGATATTTTGGAGTTACGTGGGATTGCGCAAGCACTGCAGATACTCCAAACACGAGATGTTGGCGTTCCGCTGGTGATAAGCTCGCTTCGCGGACAATTCGCTGACAACGCTGAGTGGCGGGATGACCCCGCGCGGCCTGCTGTGATCGTCGGTACGGTAGATATGATCGGCAGCCGTCTACTGTTCTCGGGATACGGATGCGGCTTCAAATCCCGTCCGCTACATGCCGGCTTTCTCGGTCAGGGCACCTTGTTGGTGCATGACGAGGCCCATCTGGAGGCTGCCTTTCAGGTGCTAGTTTCGGCTATTGAATCGGAGCAGCGGCGATGCCAAGAATTCAGCTCGTTCAGTATCATGGAGCTGACAGCCACTTCGCGTTCTGGTGCTGATAGCGACGACCCGTTGTTCACGGATGCCGACAGGTGTCACGAGGAGGCACGGAAACGAATCGAAGCGGGGAAGGGCGTCGCATGCCACCCGGTTGACGACGAGAAAAAGATCGCCGACAAGGTCGGCGATTTTGCCAAAGGTTACAGGGACAGCGGCCAGAGCATCCTCGTCTTCTTGCGCAAGCTCGAAGACGTGGAAAGGGTGGTTGGTACACTTTGCAAGGCGAAGCTCCGGGTTGAGACGTTGACGGGCACCTTGCGCGGTCGTGAGCGCGACGACCTAGCGAGGAACAATGCCATCTTCGCCCGTTTCATACCCAATCCGGAAGCGACTCCCCACGAAGGCACCGTTTATCTGGTCTGCACGTCAGCCGGGGAGGTCGGCGTCAACATCTCGGCCGATCACCTCGTGTGCGACTTGACGCCTTTCGATAGCATGACCCAGCGCTTCGGACGGGTGAACCGGTTCGGCAAGGGCGATGCGCGCATCGACATCGTTCACGGCAAGTTTGCTGACAAATACGAAATCGAGCCTGACGGGACGGCGGACATCGAGTCGGGGATGGCCACGAGTAGCCAGGATAACACAACCCTGGATACGCAATCCAACAAGAAGAAGGGCAAGCAACAATCGCCGTATGATCGAACCTGTGAGCTGACCTTGGACTTGATGCAGCGACTGCCGAAGCGCGAGGACGGTCGCCATGACGCGAGCCCAGTAGCTCTGACCAGTCTGCCTCAGTCCGCGCGGCAGGCAGCCTTCACGCCGACTCCAATTATTCCCCCAGCCAGCGACATCCTTTTCGATGCTTGGGCGATGACCACTGTCCGCGAGAAGCTACCGGGCCGCCCGCCGGTGGCGGATTGGCTGCATGGGATCGCCGACTGGGAACCCCCTGAAACCCATGTCGCTTGGCGGGAAGAGGTCCAGTTACTCACTTTGGACCTCGCGCAGAGCTACCCGCCCGAAGACGTCCTTGAGGACTACCCGGTGAAGCCGCACGAGCTGCTCCGGGACCGCACGACGCGAGTCTTCCAACATCTAGAGAAAGTCGCGGCCCGATGTTCCGATCTGTTCGCATGGGTAATCGATTCAGAAGGACAGCTTCAGATGGTCCCTTTTCACAAGTTGGTCGAGAAAGGTAAACAGAAGAAGCCGGCGACGGATCTCGCGGACTGTACCATACTGTTGCCGCCCGCTGCGGGTGGCTTAAAAAAGGGGCTCCTCGACGGAGACGCCGTTTTCGACGAGACGGGTGGTACCCGATACGATATCGCCGACCTATGGCTGGACGGAAATGGCGAACCGCGGCGCTGTCGCTTGTGGGACGAGCAGCCGTTTCCGGAAGGGATGCGCTTGATACGAACCATCGACACATGGACAGCAGACAAGGTCGGGAATGAACAAGATGAGGATAAAACGCCCGAACGTCGCTACTGGCATTGGTTAGTCCGTCCTCGAGCGGCAGACGATGATGGCTCTCGCACCGCCCGCGCGAAACAGGAGTTGCTCCCGCATCTGCGAACAGCCGAGAACTTCGCCAAGAAGCTTGTTGCTAGGCTGGACTTGAAGCAACCGGAAGCCGAGGCAGTCACGCTGGCCGCCCGCTGGCATGACCTCGGCAAGGACCGAATTATCTGGCAACGGTCGATCGGCAACCGCGAATATCCTTCTGTAACGCTAGCGAAATCCGGTCCCGGCATGCGGCCCATCGACATCACCCGCTATCGCCATGAATTCGGCTCGCTATCCGATGCGGCCATCCTCCCGGAATTCCGGGAATCGACCGAGGGTCAACGAGATCTCATCCTGCACCTGATCGCCGCCCACCATGGGCGCGCGCGACCCCACTTCCCTGCCGACGAAGTGTTCGACCCGAACAATCCGGAGAAAACGTGTCAACGGATTGCTAGCGAGATACCCCGCCGCTTCGCGCGTTTGCAGCGGAAATATGGCCGCTGGGGGTTGGCGTATATCGAATCCTTGGTACGCGCCGCAGACGCCATGGCGTCCCAGGCCGGCACTGATGCCGATCCGGTTGGCAGTTCCACACCCTTTGATGGACGCGACTCATGAGTTCAACTGCAACATCCCCCATCCGCTTCCGCGTCGATCCGGCCAACCCCGGTCAGTTCTTCGCATGCTGTGGGTTACTGGAAATGGCTGATCGGCTTTGGTCTGAGGCGGAAGGTTGGTTTGACGGCAACACGTTCTTCATTAGAGCAATGCGGAACACAGCGACGTTATCCATGCTTCTCGATGCTGCTAAAACCATCCAGCTCATGCAGATCGAAACCGGCCCTAATGATGGCGAAAATGAGGAAGACGAGAAATCAGAGGATGCTGAGGACCACATCTCGTCATTGCTCATCACAGCCCCCGTTTCCGTCCGCCTGGACTGGTGGAGCGACAGGTCCCTCAAGACATGGGCGGGTTCAATGAATGCTAGCATGATTTTTCTGGCGATGTGCAATGCCATTGACCCCGCACAGGATGACCCTCTGAATCACGGGACAGTCGTATTCGATGCGGCGGTCCAGGATGTTGCTTCTAGACCAAAGCGGCGAGCTAGGAATCCAAGGGAGCCGTTTTATTTCGATGCACGACGCGGTGCCAACGCCTTATCCATCGACGTTGGGTTTTCTACTGATTCCCTTAAAAAATCCCAGGAGCTGACAACAGTCGCATACCCTGTTGTCGAGTCCATGTGCCTCGTCGGCTTGCAAAGATGCCGTCCCAGGCCTACCGACAAGCCCCGCGTTTTCGACTATTTTGTCTGGAATACGCCTATATCTGTCACGGTCGCTCCCGTGGCCGTTTCCGGTCTTGCCGAAAGCGGCAGTGGTTTTCGGTTTGCGAATGCCTTCCGCACAGACCAGAAGAAGCACAAAGCTTTCAACCCCGCGACCCCGTTACAAAGGAGCTAGAGATGAACGATCTCATCAAGAAGTATGACGCATGGTTGGATGACGAAGGCCCCGCGGCGCTGGTGCTCCGCGAGCACCTGATGCCGGTGGAGGGCTACGACGGTGTCCTGTTCCCGGCCACCTTTGCTGCCAGCGAGGACAAGAACTTCAGAGGCGGCTACAACGTCGACGAGTTCCCGGATAGCAACGTTTGTTTGGTCGACAGCGTCGGCTCTCAGGCGAACCGGATTGAGCCCCTGTTTATGAAGAAGGACTACGCCGATCTCGTACCGCAGATCGTGGTCAAGGCCGGCAGCAAAAAGGTGAACCTCCTCGAAGCCGGTCACAGGGCGGGGGACGCGATCGTTCGTTGTTCCGCATTGCAGAAGGAACTACAAGACGCCTTCAAGGCGGTCGTGGATGGCAACGCGGAACCGCTGGCGAAGATCGCACCGACCTCGCTGGTATTCGGCGTCTGGGATTCGCGCGATACACAGGCCAAGCTGCCCCGGCTGATTGACTCAAAAATCCGAGCCTTCAACGTCCAGAAGCTTACGCGGTCGGCGCAGTACGTACCACCAGTTGATTATGGCGCTGAAGGATTGCTGGAGGAACCTGGCGATTTGCGGGACGCTGAAGGTAGGGTCAAGAGTAAGCACCCATTCGCGCAACGAGGCTTTGTTCATGTTCCCGCTTCTGGTTCACACGGCGGCGTGATTGCCACTGGTGGCATTCGCCGCGATGCGACGCTCCATCTCGCCGCCCTGATGCTGCTTTCGGCGAAAGAGGATGGCGACAAGAAGACCCTTGCGCTTCGCCGCTATATCCTTGGCCTTGCCATGACCGCGCTTACCTGCAAGCCCTCCAGCTATCTCCGGCAGGGCTGCAACCTTGTTTCCGATCCAGACAAGCAGACGGAATTTAAGCTCGTCTTTAACAACGGTCGGCGAGAGGATGCAACCCTGAAACACGAGGAAGCCCTGGCCTATGCGAAGGTGGCCGTAGCAGCTTTCGGCATTGGCCCCGATCGGGAGGTGGATTTCGATCTGGTGCTGGCGAAGAAGGATGTGAGCGATACAAAGAAGAATAAGAAAACGAAGTAAGGCAAGACCGCCATGAGCTTGTATTTCGGTCTCTCGATCCGTTTTCTCGATCAGCGTTTCCATGGACAGGGAGATGGCGGCGAATCAGAGTGGCCGCCGTCCCCGCTGCGGGTATTCCAGGCGCTGGTTGCTTCCGCGGCGCGCATGGGCAAGGGGCAATTGGATCCACCTGCTGTTGCCGCAATGAAGTGGCTTGAAGGGAAATCAGCGGATTCGCCACCGATAATTTTGGTACCCCATGTGCCTTCCCCTGATCTTGCGCCGCCCGGCTACTGCCTTTCCGTGCCCAACAACGCCATGGACATCGTCGCAAAGGCATGGTGTCGGGGGAATTACTCCAACAAGGGTGATGCCAATCCCGCTACCCATCGCACCATGAAGACTGTGCGACCTACCCACCTGCTCGACGGCAATTCCGTGCATTACCTCTGGCCGCTCTCAGACCCGCTGTCTCAGGAAATACGAGACCACACCGAGACAATTACGCAAGCAGCGCGCAGGATCGCCGTTCTGGGGTGGGGCATCGACATGGCCGTGGGCGACGGTGCAATTCTGTCGGCGGAACAGGTTGATGCGTTGCCCGGCGAAAGGTGGTTGCCAAGTGCCGCGGTCGCTGATGGAGGGAGGCTACGTACCCCTGTGCCGGGCACGCTGGAGGAACTTTCCATCCGCCACAAAGGATTTCTAAATCGCCTGGAGGAAAACAGATTCACACCTCCGCCGCCGCTGTCCGTGTTCGACAAGTTCGACTATCGGAGAGCCACCGATCCGTCCAACCGACCAGTGGCCGCATTTTCATTGCTGAAGCTGGATGCAAGCGGTTTCAGGGCATTCGATACGACGAAATGGGCGTTGACTGTCGCGGGGATGATGCGTCATGCGGCTGTGTGCGCGGCCAAACGAAGCGGTTGGGCAGATTCGAGGGTTAATACATTCATACTTGGCCATGCCGAGTCCCGAGGCGACCGCAAACACGCCTCTGCTGGGAATCAGCGGTTCGCTTATTTGCCCTTGCCAAGTATCGAGGCAAGAGCTCAAGGCAAGGCGCCGGTGGTTGGCAATGTTCGTCGTGTCATGCTCACAGTGCTCGATGAGGGATATAGTAACGATATCGCATGGATCCGCCGGGCGCTCTCCGGGCAGATGCTTGAGGTGGATCGGGGGAAAAGTACTGACTGTGTAGAGGCAAGTCAGAAGGGAGTTGCCTTGCTTTCCTTGTTGCCGAATACCGATACAGTCGTTCGGGCTTACATGAGGCCATCCACCGCATGGGCGACCGTAACGCCAGTAGTTCTTCCTGGCTATGATGATCCAGCCCATTATCGTAGGAGGTTAAAGCGCGGCACGGACGGAGAACAGCAGAAGCGGTTGCTAAACTGTCTAAACGAACGCGCTGAAGGCTTGATCCGCAAGGCTATCGTGCAGGCAGGTTTCTCCCAGCTGCTGGCAGATCACGCCAGGATAGAATGGCGCAAGGTTGGATATTGGCGGGGCGCTGATGTCGCGGATCGCTACGGTGTGCCTGATCATCTAAAGCGATTTCCACGTTATCACGTAAGAATTCAGTGGCGTGATGAAAATCGGAGGCCTGTTCCGATCAAAGGACCAATGTGCCTGGGTGGGGGGCGGTTTTATGGGCTTGGACTGTTTGCCGCAGACTTCGTTGGATAACATGTGGCGAGTGATGGAAAGCACAAGTTGCATTCCGACACTTCATACCCTTCCGCAGTTACGACCTCCACGCCCCTCGGACTGACTGCGGACTGATCTATCTATGCTCTGGCAGCCACTTCGGTCTCGGCCTCTTCGCTCCTGCTACCAATGCCTAAACCACCAAAACTCGACCCCGCCCGCGAACGACGGATCCTCGACGAGATCGTAGTGGATGCCTATGGCCCCGAAGAGCGGGCAATGGGCTGGTACTACTATCTCGAAGAGAAGCTTGCGTTCCCCTTCAAGGCGAAGCGCGGAGCGATCGGTGTCGCCGTTGAAGAAAGGCGAGGAAGTCGAAGTACTAGGGCTCGCGAACGAAGACGATTGTATGGTTGAGAACTTCGTTCTGATCCGATTCGCCGGCCGGAAGCTCGGTGTGCCGCTGTCTCAGGTCGAAGCAGTGGAAGGCAAGCTTGACACCCGCGAGGCGGTGGACGATTGGCGCTACTGGGTTACCATGGGTTATACCTTTTAAGACGCCGATTCGCTAGATTAATGAATCTGGCCAGTCTGGAGGCGATTGTCGGAGCGCTCAACACAGCAGGAGTCAGGTATCTGGTTGCCGGCGGCCTCGCGGTAGGCGCGCACGGGTACCCGCGCTTGACGATGGATGTGGACCTCGTCGTTCAGCTCCGAGCCGACAACATCGTTGCCGCGTTTCATGCTCTGGCCGGACTTGGTTACAGGCCGTTGGTGCCGGTAACCGCGGAGGCATTCTCGGACAAGGCGCAGCGCGAGCGGTGGATTAAGGAGAAGGGCATGCAGGTACTGAATTTTTTCAGCGATCAGCATAAGGCCACGTCGGTTGACGTATTCGTTACCGAACCCTTCGACTTCGACCCGGAATACGACCGTGCGCTCACGGCGGGCCTCGCGCCTGGATTGCCCGTGCGTTTCGTTTCAATCCCGACGCTAATTAGAATGAAGGAAGCAGCAGCTAGACCCCGGGATCTCGACGACATCCAGCACTTGCGCTGGATCTTGAATGATAGGAAGGAGGATGAACCGGGAATATGACGATATCGACTGGAGCCTGACGAGCTGGGAAGGCAGCCGGCGAGCACAGTTGCGTCGATGGTGCTCGCTCACGGTACGCGAGCGGCTACAGGCAATAGAGGAGATGGCTGAGCTTGCAGCGCGAATCGAGGGCTCACCGCGATTGAGGGGGCGTAATGCAGCCACAGACTCCCCTGCGTCCGTCGCCGGTGGCGGCAGTGGCTTTCCCGGAGATAAGCGGGGTTCTTCTTAGAATTAGTCCGGGCGGTCGTACCCCTCGAATCGGCTAAGTCGGGCTAGGCCGGATCTCAAAGGTGTTCGACTTCCTGGGGGCTGTAGCTTGCCGTGCCACTCGCACTATGGAACGTAGCCATGGGTCTAGGCGATACTCGAACTGCACCCGGTCGGACATGTGCAGGCCCGGATAGCGCGACGAGCATCCGGTCTCACGATTGCTCGGAAGCAGGCCTTACGGTAAAGTAAGGAACAATAATTATTGTAAGGAATGCCCATGACTGCCTCGACTCTCACCAGCAAAGGCCAGACCACCGTGCCAAAGGAAGTCCGGGACCACCTGGCTTTGCGGCCCGGGGACCGTATCGAGTTTATCATCGAATCGGATGGGCGGGTGGTGGTCATCCCGGCGTCGTTTGACGCGGCAGATCTTGCGGGCGCGTTGCCGCGCCCAAAGCGTGTGGTTTCGCTCGATGAGATGAAGACCGCGATTCGCAAACGCGGAGCCCGACGGTGAAGGGCCTGGACACGAACGTCTTGATTCGCCACCTGGTTCAGGATGACGCCCCACAGGCGCGGCTGGCGGGCCGTTTCATCGCGACGGAATGCTCGCGCGATGACCCTTGTTTCATCAATCGGATCGTTCTGTGCGAAACGGTGTGGGTGCTCGAAAGCGCCTATGGGTATGCACGGGAGGATATTGCTAGCGCGCTTGAACGCATCATCCGCACCCATCAGCTACGAATCGAGAACGTTTCTGCCGCTTGGGCGGCGTTGCGGATGTACCGATCGGGAGGCGCCGATTTCGCCGATTGCCTGCTCGGCGAGACGAACCGTGAGGCCGGGTGCTTGGAAACGGCTACGCTTGACAAGAAAGCGGGAAAGACAGGCGGATTTCGCTTATTAGGCTGAGGAGGGACGCTTTCATCGGCGTGTGGACCCGCTGGGCGGCGAGTCGATCGCTGACCTTGCGACCCGGAAGTTGCTGATGGTATGAGGCATTAAACGTGCTTCGGGCTTCGTATGAACGAAGCCCAGCAAGCCGAGCTGCCACTCCCCTTTCCCGAGCTCTCGGGCGACCAGCCGCTGCTGCCGGCGCGGATGGTCAACGAGTACCAGTATTGTCCGCGACTCGCCTATCTGGAGTGGGTGCAGGGCGAGTGGGCGGAGAGCGGCGATACGGTTGAAGGACGTTACCAGCACCGGCGGGTCGACAAGCCAGCCGGCACCCTGCCCGATCCGGCGGACGTCGATGCCGGCGAGCGCTTCCATGTGCGATCGATCACCTTGTCCTCGACCCGCCTCGGGCTCATCGCGAAGCTCGATCTCATCGAGGGCGAAGGGGATGCGGTCACTCCGGTGGAGTATAAGCGCGGCAAGCGGCCGCATGTGGCGAAGGGCGCCTACGATCCGGAACGCGTGCAGCTCTGCGTGCAGGGGATGATCCTGGAGGAGCACGGCTACCAATGCGAGGCAGGCATCCTCTATTTCGCGGCTTCGCGCGAGCGCGTGCGCGTCGAGTTCGACGAGGAGTTGCGCGCCCTGACGCTCGCGGCCGTCAACGGTTTGCGGCTCGTCGCGGCGGGCGGCCAAATTCCGCCGCCCTTGCAGGATAGTCCCAAATGCCCGCGCTGCTCGCTCGTCGGCATCTGCCTCCCCGACGAGGTCAATTTCCTCAAGCGCGGCGGGCCGAGCCCGCGTCCCCTCGGCGTCGCTCACGACACTGCCTTGCCGCTGTACGTGCAGGCGCGCGGAGGCTCGGTCCGCAAGCGCGGGGAGACCCTGGAGGTGTTCGTGGACGACAATCTCGTCACGATGGCCAGGCTCATCGATGTCTCCCAGGTCGTGTTGATGGGCAATATTTACCTCAGCACGCCCACCCTGCACGAGCTTATGAGCCGGGAGATCCCGGTCACCTGGCATTCCTACGGCGGCTGGTTCCTCGGGCATACCCAGGGGACCGGCCACAAGAACGTCGAGCTGCGCACCGCCCAGTATCGGGCGAGCTTTGACGAGCGGGTTTGTCTCGCGCTCGGCAAGGGTTTTGTGCGTGCCAAGATCCAGAACTGCCGCACCTTGATGCGGCGCAACTGGCGAGAAGAAACGCCGCCGGATCACCTCGTGGCCGAGCTCAAGCGCGACGCGAATCAAGGTGGCCGCGCACAAGACCTCGGCAGCCTGCTCGGGTTCGAGGGAGCGGCGGCGGCGCGCTACTTCGGCGCCTTCGCGAACCTCATCAAACGCGATCCCGATACGGCAAGCTTCGCCTTTGATTTCACGACGCGAAACCGCCGCCCGCCGCTCGATCCTGTCAATGCGCTCTTGTCCTATGCCTATGCCCTGCTGGTGCGCACCTGGACCGTCACACTCACCGCCGTCGGCTTCGACCCTTACCGGGGCTTCTATCACCGGCCGCGCTACGGCCGGCCTGCCCTCGCGCTCGACATGATGGAGCCGTTCCGGCCACTCGTGGCGGATTCGGCGGTCATACAAGCCATCAACAACGGCGAGATCAAGTCTACTGATTTTATATCCGCCGCGGGGGCGGTGAATCTCACGAACGACGGGCGCAAGCGCTTCATCGCCGCCTTCGAGCGGCGGATCGACCATGAGATCACCCATCCAGTCTTCGGATACCGCCTGAGCTATCGGAGACTTTTCGAGGTCCAGGCAAGGCTCCTCGGCCGCTTCCTGCTCGGTGACATCACCGAGTACCCGAATTTCACGACGCGCTGAGGGACCATGGACGAGCACTTGTTCATCGTGACCTACGATATCTCGGACCCCAAGCGCTGGCGGGCCATCTTCTCCCTCATGAACGGCTACGGAGAATGGCTACAGCTCTCCGTCTTCCAATGCCGCCTCACTCGGCGACGGCATGCGGAGCTGGTTGCTACCCTTGACGAGATTATCCATCACGAACAGGATCACGTACTGATGCTCGATCTCGGGTCCGCCGATGGAGTGGTGCCGAGGGTCGTGAGCCTGGGCAAGCAGTTCAAGGCCCTCGAACGCGCGCCTATTATCGTGTAGCATGGCTGCCTCACGGTTGCGAGTGCTTATGTGATGGCAGAAGCCCTAGTGACCGCTCGCACACGGTGCCTCCTTAACAATCAGGAAACTACTGTCGTAAGGTGACGTAATGCCGGACCTTTGGCTAGCCCGTGATCCCTTGACCGGAAGACCGCTCGCAAAATGTCCTGCCAAGCGGTCTGCCATGCCGGTTCGCAGCAGGTCTACTTTCCGCGGCGATTCGCCGCGGCCTCATTGAAGCTCCCATGTGCTCCACGAGCCGGTTATCACATTCAGGACTTTCCGCGGCGATTCGCCGCGGCCTCATTGAAGCACCGCCATCCTTCTCCTTCCCTAGCGTGATCTCGATACTTTCCGCGGCGATTCGCCGCGGCCTCATTGAAGCTATGGGAGACGCCGAGAAGTTGGTAGACGACTCGGGCACTTTCCGCGGCGATTCGCCGCGGCCTCATTGAAGCACGGACAGCCCGTTGCCGTATGACGGCCTGCCGGTACTTTCCGCGGCGATTCGCCGCGGCCTCATTGAAGCAAAAAAGCGCACGAGCCTCTGCGCGCTCGCGTTCGGGTTTTCCGCACTCACCGGTGCCGCAGCAAGGCAAGCGAACGGCCTTGGAGCGGATAGCTCATCCCGGAAGCGTATCGTCCCTCGATCCCCGTTTCTGCTTCAAGAGCGGTGTCCAGCACGACCTCCCAAACGCCGTCTTGAAACGTAGGCAGCACGAATGTGATAGGCTCATGATGCGCGTTAAGCAACACTAGGAAATCATCATCGGCAAGGGGTTGACCGCGTTCGTCGATCTCGGTAAGCCCGTGTCCGGCGAGGTACATGCCTATGCAGCGGGCGAACGGTTGGTTCCCCTCCTCGTCGCTGATCTCGCTGCCCCTTGGATGCAACCAGAGGAGATCCTTGACCCGGTTGTCACCGAGCTGGCGTCCCTGGAAAAAGTTGCGTTTCCGGAATAGAGGATGCTCCCGGCGGAAACGGATCAGACGCTCGACCCAGCCGCGCAGCGCAAGGTCCGCGGCCGTGAGGTGCCAATTCATCCAACTCACGGCATTGTCCTGGCAATAGGCGTTGTTGTTGCCGCCTTGGCTGCGGCCCATCTCATCGCCCGCGAGCAACATCGGCACCCCTTGCGAGAGCAGGAGGGTGGCCAAGAAATTCCGCTTTTGCCGGGCGCGCAGGCTCAGGATCGCGGGATCCTCGGTGGATCCCTCGGCGCCGCAGTTCCAGCTACGATTATGCGTCTCGCCATCGCGATTATCCTCGCGATTGGCTTCATTGCGCTTGCCGTCATGGCTCACCAAATCCTGCAAGGTGAATCCGTCATGAGAGGTAATGTAGTTGATGCTCGCGTAAGGCCCCCGGTGCGGGTAGAGGTCGCTCGAGCCTGTAAGCCGGGAGGCCACTTCACCAATTACCCCCCCGCTTCCTTTCCAATACTCGCGTACCGCATCGCGGTAACGGCCGTTCCATTCGCTCCAACCGGCCGGAAAATTGCCGGTTTGGTGGCCGCCGGCGCCGAGATCCCAGGGCTCCGCGATGAGCTTGACCTGGGACAGTACGGGGTCCTGCGAAATGAGGTAGAAAAAGGCCGCATGTGGGTTCACCGCGTCTGATTCCCGGGCGAGCGCCGCGGCGAGATCGAAGCGGAAACCATCGACATGCATGTCCAGGACCCAGTAGCGCAGGCTGTCCATGATGAGTTGAAGCACCCTGGGGTGCCTGGTGTCGAGCGTGTTTCCGCAACCCGTATAGTCAACGTAATAGCGCGGCGTGTCGGGTTCCAAACGGTAGTAGGCAACGTTGTCGATGCCCCGAAAACAAAATGTGGGTCCCAGGTGGTCGCCTTCGCCGGTATGGTTATAGACGACATCCAAGACGACCTCGATGCCGGCCGCATGCAGTGTCTTGACGAGGGTTTTGAATTCGTTCACCTGTCCGGTGGCCAGATAGCGTGACTCGGGGGCCAAGTAGCCGATGGAGTTATATCCCCAGTAGTTACATAAACCGTGTTGCACGAGACGTCGATCATCGACGAAGCTGTGCACGGGCAAGAGCTCCACCGCCGTGACGCCGAGCCGCGTTAAATACTCGATGACCGGTGCCGAAGCGAGACCCGCATAGGTCCCTCGCAGTGGGAGCGGGACCTCGGGATGCTGACAGGTAAAGCCCTTGACGTGCACCTCATAGAGGATGGTTTCATGCCACGGGACGCGCGGGGGTTGATCGTCGCCCCAGGTGAATGCCGGATCGATCACCGCGCACTTGGGTATCGCCCCGGCATTATCGTGGCTATCGAGCGAGAGGTCCGCGTCCGGGCTAGCGACGTTGAAGCCGAAATGCGCGTCCGTCCATTGCCACTGGCCCACGATGGCCTTGGCGTAGGGGTCGAGCAGCAGCTTGTGTGGGTTGAAGCGGTGCCCGCGGTTCGGATCATAGGGTCCGTGGACACGGTAACCGTAGAGGAGCCCCGGGCGCGCCTCCGGCAGATAGGCATGCCAAACCTGGTCGGTCCTTTCCTGAACGTTGATGCGTGCCACCTCGTGCATACCTTTAGGATCGAAAACACAAAGCTCGACCTTCTCGGCATGGTCGGAGAAGAGCGCGAAATTGACTCCTCGCCCGTCCCAGGTGGCGCCTAAAGGGTAAGGCCGGCCGGACGGGACCGTACGCGTTTGCATATCCCGTTTAAAAGAACGAGGTCACTTTGAAATAATACTTCCTGGCGGGACGACTTATAATGGCCAACAGCCAGCACCGCGGAGATTATCATACCCATGGACCAGCACGTTGAGCGCGCACACCCGCGCGCGCACCCTGGTATTTTGGGCTGGCGGGAGTGACATCGCCGTGCCGCTCTGCGAGCAGATCGGCCGTGTGTTGGGTAACCTCCGGAGCGGTTGATATCGAGGTGGTTTCGCGGCGTTCTAAAAAAAGTGGTGGGTGGTGGCAGCGGGGCAGGGTTCGGGGATCAGCGCACCATGGAGGCGGCTTGCGGCCCTTATCCGGCGTGCGAGTTTATTCGTCCCCAGCAGTCGCTGGGCGACGCGAACGCGTTACTCGCACGCCGGATAGCGACTAAATCTAGCGATCGGCCCCCATCGGTTTCTCACCGCTGGTGTGCTCGCTTCTTTGAGCCGGCTCCTTGTTCGCCCACCGAACTAATCCAAAAACAACCAAACCGAGTATAACAAACGTTATAACAGCGCCCACAGGGGTTGACCAAATAACATTGAGCGCTTCCATAGTCGACCTCCTGATTCAAGATTATAGATACACACCGTCAAGCTAGCGCTTGACTCGTCTACACTATAGACGCGGTGCGCCCTTCGTGACAGTAGATTTTTTCTACAATCACCTTCGATATTTTCTAAAGCCGAAGGCTTTCCGCGCTGTCAAACGTGCCGGAGACATCGTCAAATCGAGTGTTTCGTCTGGCAGAAGAGGAAGCATACGGTTCCTGTCGCAGATCCCCGGATCGATTAGCATTCAAGTTTTCGACCGTTGGTTTTTCGGACATTGATCGATGGAGCTTGGGATCTCGCATCGCTTGACCCACGGCTTCGTTGATCGCGGTAACTGCCGGATGTTTCGTCGTGCTCGAGGCAGAAATCACGTAAAATTTCTGGGTCACCTCACGGGTTTGTCCGATGATCGCAATGTGATACTGGCGTTGAACGTGCGCCTCGACCAGCGTTGGGACCACAAAAATTCCAGCCCCCGCCTCGCCGAATACCTCCATCAATGCAGTGTCCTCGAATTCGCCCGAAATCGTCGGCACGATGTCATGCCTTTCGAACCATTGCTCCAAGGCAAGCCGGAGAGCGCTGTGGCGGGTGGGGAGGAGCATCGGTGCGCCGTGCAAGCTTGTTGGGAATCCGCCGCGGTAGGTTTCAGCGTCTGCCTTGCCGCAACAAAATGTGACCCCCCCCTCTCCGATCAGATGGTCGTACAGGCAGATATTCATGGTCGATTTTACCGGGCGGTCGGCCAGAACGAGGTCCAGCTGACGGTTTGTCAACTCTGCTAGCAACCGGTTCAGGCCACCCTCATGGCAAACGATCCGGATGGGTGCACCCATCCTGCGGATGGGTTCCAACATCCAGTATGCAATGGGTTTAGGAACAGCGTCCGCGACGCCGACGTTCAGGTGTATCGGGCGATCGGGCTTATGCGCGTCCAACGTCGCAGCCAATTCAGCCCCTAGCTTGAAGATTTTGTCGGCATATTGGAAAACAATACGCCCTCGGTCGGTAAGCCGTAGTTTGTGATTTGATCGAAAAAAGAGCGCTTCTCCGACTACCGCTTCCAGGGCGGTAACCTGAGCGCTAATCGTTTGAGGCGTTAAACATAGCACCGCCGAGGCACGCCCGATGCCTCCCTCTTTGGCAACCACCCAGAAGTGATGCAGATGTTTGTAGTTAAGCCAATGCATCGTCGCTCGAGATCAGCCGGCGTTATCCTGTGGGCCTCCTCTTATGCTTATTAGGTAGCCGCCCCTGGGGTAGGTTCCAAACCCGTAGCGCGCTATGTTGAGAAACCGGTTCGTGGAGGAGGCCCCTCGACCACCTGGGGGGTCTCCGTGCCGGGACTAAAAGCCAACACTAGATATTTCGGTCGTTGACCGGCATCTCTTGCTAACTCGAACCGTACCCGCAGCGTTCTCACCAGCCCATTCCGCGTCTGAAATCTGCTTTGAAGCTCGGCGCGCGGTTTGTGGGCCCACGTTACGGCGCGAAATCGTTCCTGCAAAGGTGAAAGATCATCCGCATAGGTTAGATCCCACAGGGACCTGCCCTGAAGATCCTCGGCGTGGCACCCGAGTAACTCGCAGAAGAGGGGATTGAAACTTAACAACCGTCCCTCGAGATCGGTAGTCGCGATACCGATGGAAGCATGTTCAAATGTCAGCCTAAGTATTTCGTCGCGCTCTCGAATCGCCTCTTCGTTTAGTCTGCGGGCCGTGATATCGACTTCGACCCCACGCCACTTGACGATCTGCCCCTGGTCGTTGAAGGCGGGGATTCCGGTCGACTCGGTAGTGACCTCGCGGCCGTCCTTATGTTGGTAGTGGTTTATCAGCCGGGCGAAGCGCCGCTTGTCTCCTTGACTGTATGCCATCCTAAGCGCTCGCTCGCGCGCCGCGCGCGTAAAGAGATCAAAATAAGATTTTCCGATAATTTCTCTGGGCTCGTAACCGAGGACTGCTTTTACGGCCTCGTTGCTATAGAGAAATCGGCCCTGAGCATCTTGCTCCCAGAACCACTCCCCGGTCATCGTGGCCACCTGGTGGAATCGCTTCTCGCTCTCGTGTCGCGCGTACAAATCCCTCAGGCGTAAGCTGCGCTGATACCAAATAATGAGGGTTGTTATCACGCCGAGTGCGAGAAAATCAGCGAATGCAAAGGTATAGAGGAAGCGTTGTCGGTTCTTTAGTGCAAGCAAGTGTTCGTCGCTGAGCGTCCTAAGCGCGGTGTTTCGGACCTCCGCCGCAATCGACTGAATGCGGTCTTGGGCAGCCCGTTCGGCTTGCGGGTCCAGCGAGAGCTTCGTCATATCTCGCGGAGTCAATCGCCTATCGCTTATACGGGTTGCGATGACCCGCATGCGCTCGCCAATCAGTGAACGGAGCGCATCAACGCGAATTCTTTGACTCTCGAATTCGGCAGTATCCGACTGGAGCCGGTCGATCGCCTCGCGAAGGTCGCGCCGCACCTGGTAATAGCGGGATACGTCGCCTTGTTCACCGAATAGGAGAAATTCGCGTTGCACCGACTCCAACTCACGAAGTGCGTACAAAAGCTCCTGAGAAATGCGCGACACCCGATAGGCGTGGTAGCGCTGATCCGTTGCGTCGATGAATTTCTCCATGTTTTGGTAAGAGACGAGCGAAAGCCATAACAACAAACCCACGCACGTAATGACGGCTACATTAACAAAACGGCGCTGAGACTGCTCAGAAAAGCTTGCGTTAGGTTCTCCAGTCGCCTCGGGTTCATCTCCATGCGCGGATCGAGATTTATCCCGCAGCGTTTCGTCTTGCATCGTCATCAAACGCTCGTTTTCCGGTTTTGATCAAGCAAGGGTCGTGTGTAGCATTCGTAACGCTCGGTAGGTAGAATTTCCGAGTCCGCCTCAGGCCGTGGATGTGACCTGGGCCGTAAGCAGGGTTTTGAGTTAGCGAAGCACACGGTCACCAATCATTGCGTAACGGTGGACGCATCGAAATCAGTTTCGCGGACGTTCAGCCTAATCATGTCTGGAGGGGCCTTTTTGTTAGACCACCAGCTGACTTTTTGGCTCCGTGTCGTCCCCTCAGCAATAGCCGTCGCTGCGATGAGTTCGGGAATTGTCATCATCATGGACGATCCCGTTTCCGTATCGAGCGCCGCCACGTTACCGGTATTCACTTTCCAAGTTTATTTTGCGTCGTACTGGCTGGTCGCCGTTCTCTCCCGACGCCCACGCTCGACGTTGGCGCTGCTCTCAAAAACGGAACAACCGATTCGCCCGGAGTTAACGGCCTTTCTTGGCTATTCGCTGCTGCTCGCATTCGCTTTCACTATGTTCCTCGGGCCCGTGGCGATGGTGATGTTAGCCGCCTTATCCGGATACTCGGGCGTGTCGATCGAGCCAACGTTTCTCGCGTTTACCCCGGCCACCTTTACTCTACGCTGCGTGATCATCGGGCCGTTTTTCATAGCCGCGTTTTGCCGCCTATTACTGGTCTTTCCTGCTCGCGCCGCCGGCGAGGCGTTGACGCTAAGGGGGTCTTGGGCTTTGGCGAGAGGTATCGGCTGGCCTCTCTTCGGAACCCAATTACTTTGCGCTATCATCGGACTTACCCTCTTTACCATAGCACTCACGGTACCGTGGTCGTTGATGGATGAGTTTGCCTCTAATCGGCTACTGGGAGTTAGCGTGATCTCTTTTGCGGTGACCGTCGCAAGCGCTATTCATATCGCGTTGGCCAGTTTTTGTTTAGCGGAGTTGTATACGTTCCGCCGGTTTCGCGGTTTCCGGCCGTGACGATCTCTATTGATCCCCCACCGGCCCGTCCCAGTCGGGACGCAGAGGCATCCCGCTGGCACCGTTACCGACCTCGGTCTTGACCGCCAGGATCTGGTTTACGCGGATCCAGTCGCTCACGAAACGCGAGGCTGACCCCGCCAAGTAGAGCCTCCAAACTCGCGCGCGGCCGATCGACGAAGCGGCGACGGCTGCGTCCCACCGAGCTTCGAGATTACGGCACCAGTGTTTCAGTGTGAGCACATAATGCTCCCGTAAATTTTCGAGATGCCGGGCCTCGAACCCCGCCTGTTGCATCGAGGAAAGGATCCTTCCGGCCTCGATCAGCTCGCCGTCGGGGAAGACGTACCGGTTTGCAAAGCCGGACCGCGGTAAGGCCTCGTTCTGGAACGGCCTGCGGTTGATCGCGTGGTTGAGGAAGCGTCCTCCCCGGCGGAGCAATGAGTGAACCTTCCCAAAGTACTCGCTCATCCGCGCAACCCCAACATGCTCGAACATTCCGACCGAGCTGACGGCATCGAAGGGTCCATCGTTAACATCCCGGTAGTCCTGGAACCGGATCTCCACGCGATCGGTCACACCCTCTCGCCGCACCCAGTCACGGGCATAGTGCACTTGTCGATCCGAGACGGTGATGGCGACCACTCTGGCCCGATAATGTTTCGCGGCGTGTAAGGCGAGGGTGCCCCATCCGCAGCCGATGTCCAAGAGCCGGTCGCCTGGACCGAGCCCTAACTTACGGCAAATGAGATCATGCTTTTTCGCCTGCGCCTGGTCGAGGGGATCCGAATCGGACTCGAATACGGCGCAGGAATAGGTCATCGAAGGCCCGAGGATGATACGGTAGAAGTCGTTAGAGACATCGTAATGATGGGCGATCGCGGCGGCGTCGCTGGCACGCGAATGGCGGTCCCACCGTGGCTTTACCTCCTCCACGGGCGGTGCGATGGGCCGGAGATTTTGCAGCCCGATCAATTTCAATGCCATCCACCATTGCCGCGGAGAGAGTCTTATGTTCGGCAGCCGCTTGTGCAACTCGACAAAGGCGTGGATGTCGCCTTCTATCTCAACATCCCCCGCGACATAGGCACGCGCGAATCCGAGCTCACCGGGAGAGGTGGCGATCCGGCGCAGGGCGTCCTTGGAACGGATGACGAGGATTGCCGGCGCTTGGACCGGCCCCATCACGGTGCCGTCATAGGCCCGAACGCCGATTGGAAGGTCTGGACCGAATAGATCATCAATGAATTGCTGAATCTTCATAACAACACGTCGAGGTAGAACAATTTCAACGCCATTTTCACATTGCCTTACGGCTCTGGAAACCCCTAGCAACTACCAATCGAATAGCATTCAAGGATACTCAATCTGATTCCGCTAGGAGGCCCATCGGGCCCGATGTAAAATGCACTCGCCCAGCGATTGGCGTTGTACCATGTCTACCCCCGCCGAACACCTAGCCACCTACGACGACCTGTGTCGTGTGCCGGCACATCTTGTCGCGCAGATCATCCACGGGCAGCTCATCACCCTGCCGCGACCGGCGCCTAAGCATGCACGCGCCTCATCGATCATTGGCGGCAAGTTGGTTCCGAGCTACGACGAGGGCAGCAACGGTCCCGGGGGTTGGTGGATCCTGGACGAGCCGGAGTTGCACCTGGGATCGCACATCCTGGTCCCCGATCTCGCCGGCTGGCAGCGAGAGAGAATGCTTGCCTTGCCGGAGAAGGCTTACTTCGATCTGGCGCCGGACTGGGTGTGCGAGGTGCTTTCGCCGGACACGGCGCAGATGGACCGGGTGGACAAACTGCCCCTCTATGCCGCGCAGGCGGTGGGGCATGCCTGGCTCGTGGACCCCGACGCACAAACCCTCGAGGTCTACGCTCTGCACGAAGGCCGCTGGCGGCTCGAGTGCGCCTTCAAGGCGGCCGAAGAGGTCTCGGCGCCACCCTTCGGGGCGCTTCGTTTTAGCCTAGCGGCGTTGTGGCCTTGACCCTGCGTAGCTTGTAGGGCAGATGCCCGAAGGGCGATCCGCCACGTTGCCGGAACCGCCTTTCGGCGTTACTCGGGCTTGATCTCCGAATCGTTAGACCCCATTGGGAATGGGTCTAAAAGCCACCTGCGCGGCTCGCTCGGTAATGGAGAGGACATGCGGAAAGTGGCTTGCCGCGACCGACAGGTGGACATGGATATTTTTCAGCTCGTCCTGCATAGAGCCTGGAACAAGCTTCTTCTTCACAGCTGTATCCAGATGATTAAATGCAGACTCGAAGATCGGATCATTCTCTTCTTCCTCAAGCGGGCGGAGATGAAGGCATGCACGAGAAGGTTTCGCCGCCGGAGTAGCCATTTCAGACCGTTAGGAAATTCGGATGTCTGATAGGTCCTCAATGCCTTCCAGCTTGGTATGTCGCGCAGCACGCTGTCGATGGTAGCCCAGTTGTTATGAATGCGGTCCATGACACTAGTAAAGGCATCCCGCTCATAATGTCGAACGCTGAAGAACGCAAAGTCGAGGATTTGGCCAATACGATCCCAATATGCTGCCAATCGAATGAAGCATGTTTCAGTGTGCTCCCAGAATGCTCCATGGACTTCCTGACATGAGCCGGTCGAGTTGCTTCATTGGAGTGGAATGGGCCTGGTCTTGAAATATCACTTTCTTATATATCAAGACGTGAACCGTTGTGACCTCGTTAGGAGTTCTTCAGTCTTCCGGCGCCCGATCTCGATGAGCTCCCGCGAGCGGTGGAATTCGTGAAAAGCGCAGGCATTGGCGGGGATCTCGATGTAGAGATCGGGCGAGTAGGCGGCAAGCCGAAAACGAGCGATGACATGTTGCATCATGTCCATCGATCGGCCGGCGATCTCGATAAGGCTCAGATCGCCGGGATCGCGCTGTTCGCGGCGCTGATAGAGCGCCTCGATGTAGCGCGCGATGCGCTGGTGGTAGAAGCTAAAGGGCCTCTCGGGCGCTGGATCGGCGCAGTCAAGCTCGGGGTCCGGCATGCCGTTGAGACCGACCGCGACGGTGAGGTCGTTATGATCGTGCAAGGTCGGAGCGATCGGGATAGGGTCCACCAACCCGCCATCGACGAGCTGCATGTCTTGATAGTCAAAGGGCGTAAAGATGGTCGGTATGGACATCGACGCTCGCACGGCATCAAACAAGGGTCCGCGGCGCAGCCACACCTCCTTGTGGGTGCGCAGATCGGTCGCCACGGCCGTGAAGCTCACCGGTAGATCTTCGATATTGCGGTCGCCGATGAGATCGCGCAGTAAGTTGATGATCTTCTCGCCCTTGAATAGGCCCTTGCGGTCAAACGCGAAATCGAGCAGCCGGATAACGTCGCCACGTTCGAGCGCCGTGACCCAGCGGGTATAAACATCCAGCCGCCCGGCAGCGTAAATCCCGCCTACCAGCGCACCTATGGAGGTGCCGGCAATCGAGCGGATATCGAAGCCGTTATTCACGAGCGCCTGGATGACGCCGATATGCGCGAGCCCGCGCGCCCCACCGCTGCCGAGGACGAGTGACACGGTGCGCGGCGCGCTCATAACAAGCTTACGTCAAGCAACCGCGTGCCGGCCCCTATGCATGCCAGGATCGGTGCGCCGCGGGAGATCTTGCATTTAGCGGTGGTAGGGTAGGGATAAGTCATGAACCGCATCGACTAGGACCCGCACATGATCCGGCTCGACCTCCGGCTCGATCCCGTGTCCCAAATTGAATACATGGCCCGCCCCTTGGCCGTAGCTCGCGAGAATCGCGGCCGCCTCCGTGCGGATCCGCTCGGGCGCGGCGAAGAGCACCGCGGGGTCCAGGTTGCCTTGAAGGGCGACGCGCCGACCGATGCGCCGTCTCGCCTCGCCGATGTCGATGTTCCAATCAAGGCCGATGGCATCACAATCGCTCTCGGCCATCGCCTCGAGCCAGCCGGCCGATCCCTTGGTAAACGCGATGACCGGGATCCGCTGCCCGTCGTGCTCGCGGCGCAGCGCGGCCAGCACCTGCCGCAGGTAACGCAACGAGAACTCATGGAAAGCCGCCGCCGTGAGCATACCGCCCCAAGTGTCGAAGATCATGAGTGCCTGGGCGCCGGCGGCCGCTTGTGCATTGAGATAGTCGGCCACCGCGCGCGCCAAGGTATCGAGCAGCCGATGGGCGCTCCGCGGCTTATCGTAGATCAGGCCTTTGATACGCCGAAAGTCTTTGCTGCTCCCGCCTTCGACCATATAGGTCGCGAGCGTCCACGGGCTCCCGGCGAAGCCGATGAGCGGTAGCTTGCCGTCGAGCTCCCTGCGGATGAGCCGGATGGCTTCCATCACGTAGCGCAGATCTTGCTCGGGATCGGGTACCGCCAGGGCGTTGATGTCTTCTTCGGTACGCACGGGGCGCGCGAAGCGCGGGCCGATCCCTTCTAGCACCGTAAGTCCGAGGCCCATCGCATGCGGAATCGTGAGGATGTCGGAGAACAAAATGGCGGCGTCGAGCCTAAAGCGCGCAAGCGGTTGCAGCGTCACTTCGCACGCCAGCTCCGGTGTCGTGCACAAGGTCATGAAGTCCCCGGCCCGCTTTCGGGTTTCACGGTATTCCGGAAGATAGCGCCCGGCCTGGCGCATGATCCAGATCGGCGTGACATCGACGGGTTGGCGCAAGAGCGCGCGCAGCAGCCGATCGTTCTTCAGTGATGGCATCGAATTTACTACGCGGGTTCGGCTATATGAACCGCGCCTATTCCTACTGCGTCACAAGTCGATCAAGGGGTGCCATGCCAGGCGGAATCGGGCGAGAAAGCGGAGTTTACACGGCAGTAAATGAGCATTTCGAGCCAGATTCCAACGAAGCAGAGCGCCCTTCAGCGGCTTGTGACACAGTAGGACTATGGCGTTGGGATTACGCAACCGGGGCCGGCAGGTCCGAGCTCCCCATCAAGAAGCTGTCGATCCCGCGCGCTGCCGATCGGCCTTCCGCGATGGCCCAAACGATGAGCGACTGGCCGCGCTGCATATCGCCCGCGGTGAACACGCCGGGAGCACTGGTCATCCAGTTCGTGTCGCGCCGGACATTGCCCCGCTCGGTGAGCTGCACCCCGAGCTGCTCCAGCATCCCGGGTTTCTCGGGACCGGTGAAGCCCATCGCCAGTAGCACCAGATCACAGGGCAGCTCGAAACCCGACCCAGCGATCTCCTTGAAGCTTGGCCGGCCATTGACTTGTTCGATTTCGACTTGAACAAGTTCCAGCGCCTTGACGTCGTCTCGCGCGTTGCCATGAAAGCGTTTCGTCGAGACAGAATAGACCCGTTCGCCGCCTTCTTCGTGCGCGGACGACACCCGGTAGACATTCGGCCACAGTGGCCAGGGATTGTCTGCGGCGCGCTGCGCTGGGGGTCTGGACAGAATCTCGAGTTGGTGCACCGAGGCTGCGCCTTGGCGGTGGACAGTGCCCAGGCAGTCGGCGCCGGTGTCGCCGCCGCCGATGATGACGACGCGCTTAGCGTGCGCGGTGATGAACTCGGCATCGGCCATGACATCCCCTTCGCAGCGGCGGTTTTGTTGAGTGAGATACTCCATCGCGAAATGAATTCCTTTAAGATCGCGCCCAGGGACCGGCAGATCACGAGGTGCGCACGCACCCCCGGTGAGCAGGATCGCATCAAACTCCCGGCGCAGCGCCTCGGCCGAGACATTGTGCCCCACATGGGCGTTTACCCGAAACTGTACGCCTTCCCGCTCGATCTGCCGCAAGCGTCGGTCGAGAACGCGCTTCTCCATCTTGAATTCCGGGATGCCGTAGCGCAGTAGGCCTCCGATCCGATCGGCGCGCTCGAATACCGTGACCGCATGCCCCGCGCGCCGCAACTGTTGGGCGGCCGCCAGCCCGGCGGGACCTGAGCCGACGACCGCGACCCTTTTACCGGTTTCGAGCGCGGGAGGGGCGGGCTCGATCCAACCCTGGGCAAACGCCCGATCGATGATCGTGAGCTCGACCGCTTTGATCGTCACCGGATCGTCATTGATACTGAGCACGCACGCGCCCTCGCACGGGGCGGGGCACAGGGTCCCGGTGAACTCGGGGAAGTTATTGGTCGCATGCAAGCGGTCTATGGCCTCGCGCCAGAGATTTCGATAGACGAGATCGTTCCAATCCGGGATCAGGTTGCCCAAGGGACAACCCTGGTGACAGAAGGGGATCCCGCAATCCATGCAGCGCGCAGCTTGCTGCTTGAGCACTTCCTGGGGCCACGGCGACATGACCTGACCCCAATCATGGACGCGTTTCTGGATAGGGCGGTAGGGTTGCTTCTGGCGCTTGAATTCAACGAATCCGGTCGCTTTACCCATGAGCGGCTTCCATGACTGCCTGTTCTTCCGGTACGCCGGTGGCCTGGGCTTTAACGATGGCCGCCAGCACGCGTTTGTAGTCTTTAGGCATGATCTTCACGAATTTTTTCTGCATGGACGTCCAGTTAGCCAGGGCTTGGTGTGCGACCCTGCTCTGGGTACAGCGGGCATGGCGGTGGAGCATGTCCTTGATGCAGTCAATCTCCGCGGGATCGGCTAAAGGTTCGAGATCGACCATGCCGAGGTTGCAGCGGCGTTCGAAGCCGCCGTCGAGATTCAGCACGTAGGCGATGCCGCCTGACATCCCGGCCGCGAAGTTGCGCCCGGTCTGTCCCAGCACCAGGACGCGGCCCCCGGTCATGTATTCGCAGGCGTGGTCTCCGACACCCTCGACCACGGCAAGCGCGCCGCTGTTGCGTACCGCGAAGCGCTCGCCTGCGACGCCGCGTATATAAACTTCGCCGCCGGTGGCCCCGTAGAGCACCACGTTACCGACGATGATATTATCCTCGGCGACCAAGGTGGAATGCCGCGGCGGGTGGAGAATGATCCTGCCTCCCGACAGACCCTTGCCGAGGTAGTCGTTGGCGTCGCCCTCGAGGGTCATGGTCACGCCGCGCGGCAGGAAGGCTCCGAAGCTTTGGCCCGCCGAACCCGTGAAGTGGATACGTATGGTGTTGTCGGGCAGGCCTTCGGCGCCATAGCGGCGCGTGATCTCGTAGCCGAGGAGGGTGCCTACGGTGCGGTTGATGTTGCGGATAGGAAGAATGATGTTGAGCGGTTTTCGCTCCTCCAGCGCCGCCCTGCAAAGCGGAATGAGTGTTATTCTATCCAGAGATTTATCGAGCTCGTGATCTTGCTCCCGGATCCTGCGAATCGCGACCTCCGGACCCATCTGCGGCTGGTGCAGGATCTGCGAGAAATCCAAGCCCTTCGCCTTCCAGTGCACGATGGCCTTCTTCATATCCAGCTTGTCCACCCGTCCGATCATCTCGTCCACGGTACGGAAGCCAAGCCGTGACATAGTCTCGCGGATCTCCTGGGCGATGAAACGGAAAAAGTTTTCAACAAACTCTGGCTCACCGTTGAACTTTTTGCGAAGCTCCGGATCCTGGGTCGCGATGCCGACCGGACAGGTGTTGAGGTGGCAGACGCGCATCATGATACAACCCATTACCACGAGCGGCGCGGTCGAGAAACCGTATTCCTCGGCGCCGAGGAGCGCGGCGATGACCACATCGCGTCCCGTCTTGAGTTGGCCGTCGGTCTGCACCACGATGCGATCGCGGAGCTTGTTCATGACCAATACCTGCTGGGTTTCCGCGAGACCGAGCTCCCAAGGCACCCCGGCATGCTTGAGCGAGGTGACGGGCGAGGCCCCGGTGCCTCCGTCGTAGCCCGATATCAATACCACATCGGCGTGCGCCTTGGCGACGCCGGCGGCGATGGTTCCAACGCCAACCTCCGCCACGAGCTTGACGTGGATGCGCGCTCGCGGATTCGAGTTCTTGAGATCGTGGATGAGCTGGGCGAGGTCCTCGATCGAGTAGATATCGTGATGCGGGGGCGGTGAAATCAAACCGACCCCGGGTGTCGAAAAGCGTACCTTGGCGATCCAAGGATAGACCTTGTGTCCGGGTAACTGTCCGCCCTCGCCGGGCTTTGCGCCTTGGGCGATCTTGATCTGGACGTCATCGGCATTGACGAGGTACTCGCTGGTGACGCCGAAGCGGCCCGAGGCCACCTGTTTGACGGCGCTGCGGCGCAAGTCTCCGTTTGCATCGGGTCTAAAGCGCGCGGGATCTTCGCCGCCTTCGCCGGTGTTGGATTTGGCGCCCATACGGTTCATGGCGATTGCGAGCGTCTCGTGCGCTTCTTGGCTGATCGAGCCATAGGACATCGCGCCGGTCGCGAAGCGTTTGAGGATCGATTCCGCCGGCTCCACTTCTTCCAGCGGGATTGGATTTTCCGCCAGCTTGAATTCGAACAAGCCACGCAAGGTTGCCAGGTTCTCGTTCTGTTCGTCAACTAAGCGGGTGTACTCCTTGAAGACTTTGTATTGTCCGGTACGCGTCGCATGCTGCAGCTTGAAAACCGTCTCGGGATTGAAGAGATGGTACTCGCCATCGCGCCGCCACTGATATTCGCCGCCCCAGTCGAGATCGGGTTTCCCGGCCGGACGCTCCGTGAACGCGCGGTGGTGGCGCAACGCGATCTCCTCGGCGATCACCTCGAGCCCAATCCCGCCGATACGCGACGCGGTTCGGGTAAAGTAGGTATCGACTAATTCCCGTGCTAATCCCACGGCCTCGAAGATCTGGGCGCCACGATAGGATTGGATGGTCGAGATCCCTACCTTTGATATGACCTTGAGCACGCCCTTGTTCAAAGCCTTGATGTAGTTTTTCACCGCCCGGGCCTGATCGACGCCTTCCAACAGCCCCTGATGAATCATGTCGTCGAGTGTCTCAAATGCCAAATAGGGATTGATGGCGCCGGCGCCGTAGCCGATGAGCACGGCGGCATGATGAACCTCGCGCGGCTCGCCGGTTTCCACAACCAGGCCCGCCTTGACGCGCGTGCCTTCGCGGACCAGATGGTGATGCACGCCGGCGGTCGCGAGTAACGCCGGTATCGGTGCGAAATGCTCGTTGACGCCGCGATCGGAGAGAATTATGTAGGTCGATCCCTCGGAGATGGCTTGGCTAGCGCGCGCGCAGATCTCCTGCATGGCCCGTGCGAGCCCGTTGCCGCCCTCGGCGGCCGGGAACAAGATCGGAATGGTCACCGAGCGAAATCCAGGCAGATCGAGGTGGCGGATCTTAGCGAGCTCGCCGTTGTCGAGGATCGGCGTTTTGAGTTTTAATAACCGGCAGCTCTCGGGTCCGGGGGCGAGCAGGTTGCCTTCGGGTCCGATGGGGGTCTCGGTCTGGGTGACCAACTCTTCGCGAATACCGTCGAGGGGCGGGTTCGTCACCTGCGCGAAGAGCTGCTTAAAGTAATCGTAGAGCAACCGCGGGCGGTTCGACAGCACGGCCAGCGCCGCGTCGGTGCCCATGGACCCGATGGGCTCTTCGCCGGTCTTCGCCATGGGCGCCATGATGAGCCGCAGATCCTCGTGCGTATACCCAAACGCTCGCTGCCGCCTGAGCACCGTTGCGTGATCGGGTTCGTGCACTTCGGGGGGCTCGGGTAACCGTTCGAGCGGCACGATGCTCTGGGAGAGCCATGCGCGGTAGGGGTGGGCGCTTGCAAAGGTGTGCTTGAGCTCCGCGTCATCGATGATGCGTCCTTCGCGGGTATCGACGAGGAAGATGCGTCCGGGGTGCAGGCGTTCCTTAATCAAAACGTTTTCCGGTGCAATGTCCAGTACACCCACCTCGGAGGCCATGACCACTATACCGTCCTTGGTGACGTAGTAACGAGATGGGCGCAAACCGTTCCGATCGAGCACCGCGCCGATCACTGTTCCATCCGTGAAGGCTATGGAAGCGGGCCCGTCCCAGGGCTCCATCAGACAGCCGTGGTAGTCGTAGAATGCCTTGCGTTCATCGTTCATCGACTCATGTCCGCTCCAGGCCTCCGGGATCATCATCAGTACCGCGTGCGCGAGCGGGCGGCCGCTCATGTGCAAGAACTCCAGCACGTTATCGAAGCACGCCGAATCGCTGCCCTCCTCGTCGATGATCGGGAACAGCTTTTTGAGGTCCTCGCCAAAAAGGGGCGAAGCGCAAAGCGCCTCTCGGGCACGCATCCAATTGATATTGCCGCGCAAGGTGTTGATCTCGCCGTTGTGGGCGATGTAGCGGAACGGTTGCGCGAGCGGCCAGGAGGGAAAGGTATTCGTCGAAAAGCGCTGATGCACTAGGGCCAGCGCGGATTCGACGGCCGGATCGACGATATCGGGAAACATCGCTTCGATTTGATTCCCGGTCAACATCCCCTTGTAAATAAGCGTGCGGCACGACAGGCTTGGGATGTAGAACATGTCACGCTCGGACAGATCGGAGCCCCGGATTGCGTGCTCGATGCGTTTGCGGATCACGTATAAGCGGCGTTCGAAGGCGGCCTCATCGCCGATCTTCGCCGAGCAGCCGATGAACACCTGCTTGAAGCCCGGTTCCACGGCTTGCGCCGAGGCGCCGATGAGCGTGTCGTCGGCGGGGACCGCCCGCCAGCCGAGCACCCGCTGACCTTCCTCTCTTATGATGGCCTCGAAACGATCGCGGCACACCCGCGCTTGGGCCGGGTCCCGCGGCAGAAAGACCAAGCCAGCGCCGTACTGGCCGAGGGCCGGCAGGTTTATCCCGAGTGTGGCGCATTCGCGGGCGAGAAACCCGTGTGGTATTTGCAGCAGTATGCCGCAGCCGTCGCCGGTATTGACTTCACACCCGCACGCGCCGCGATGCATGAGATTTTTTAGGATCGTCAATGCTTGCATCACGATGGTATGGGATTGTCTTCCCTTTATGTCGGCCACGAAGCCGACACCGCAAGCGTCATGCTCGAATGCGGGGTCATAGAGACCCTCTTTCGCATGTCCAACCATAGCTACGTCACCACCCTGATGAGTTAAAACTCGAATATTACTTACGTGCTTATTCGAGATCATGGGCATAAGCGCCTAGCGCAGAGATCCCTCTAGGCATGTTATACGAGCCCCTCTCCGGGTCCTGTCTAGCCACGACCGGCCCATGAGTATATAACCGCGATTCGGGAGTGTCACGGCGTTCGCGTTAACGCCTTTTCAACCTCCGGCTTTTCGATGGTAGCGCGGCCGGGCGACAAAATAGCGCCTTTCGTGCTCGCTTGAGCGTTGGGAACTACCACTGCTGCGGGTTTCCCAGCGCTTTCAAGTCGGCGATTCGCCGCGGCCAGGGTTGTTGGGCTTGTATCGCCTTGGGTAAGGTTCGCACGGCCGCGCTTGCGGCGCGGCGATCAGGGAACGGACCGAGGACGACCAGGTGCCACGCCTGGCCCTTGCGCCGGATTGCAACCACGCGCGCCCGGCCGCCGAGCTGATGCTGTGCCAGGAACCGTTTGCCGGCAGCCGGATCCCGGATCGCCAGCAGTTGTAACACGTACTGGTCGGGTGGGGGTGGCCGCGGGAGCGTCAGCACAGGTTCGATCCGGGTGTTTTCTCCGGCCGTGGGTGCGGCGAGGCCAGATTTGAGCCTCGGTTGGCTAATCTTCGACGGTTGCGGCCGCGCCGCGGCAAGCGGCGCTTGTTTTGGCGGGGAACGCTCGAGCGGCGGCGGATCCTCGGAAGGGAGGCGAAGGAATCGGTCTTGGAGGGAGTCGATCGCGATAACGATACTCACCGCGGCGAGCAATGCGGCGACGGTGTTAAGACGCCATTGGTACTTCGCGATGGAACCGAAGCGCGGCGAGGGTTCTTCATGCTCACTCCCGGCGGGCGATGGTTGCTTGACGGTTTGCCGCATGAGGTGTTCGATGCGTCCGGGGGATCCGCCGGATCTCCCGTGTATTCGCGCGGCCTCGGTCCCGTCCAGCGGCAGAAAGCTCGCTAAGCCTCCGCGGTTGTAGCGGGCCTCGAGATAGGCTCGCGTCTGCTCGAGGGAAAAAGACGGCATATACAGAATATGGACGATAGTCTCTCGCAGGGACTGGAGCTCCGGGGCCTCGAGTATGGTGTTAATGTGCGGCTCACACAGCAAGACAACACGCAACGCGCCAGGCTTGGAGCGTCCGCGCGCAAACAGGAGCTTGAGCGCATCGGCGGGCAGCTCATGGGCGTCATCAACGAATAACACCGTAATGAGACCATGCTTTTCACGCTGACGGAGGATCGCGCCGATCGCCTCGGTCAATGCCTCGCGATCCGCTCCCGCCGCGCTGGCGCCGACCGAGACCGCGAGGTCCCTGAGGAGCGAGCGGGAGTCGAGCATGGGATTCGCTTTAAATCGCGTTACTAACCAGGTGTCCGGCGCCCGCGCCAGCACTTGGTCGGCGAGCGTGGTTTTTCCGCTCTGGCGCTCGCCTATCACGAGCATTAGTCGATCGCTGTGGTCGATAAGGTGGCGGATGAGCTCCAGCCGTTGCGTCAAGGCCGGTGTTGTGAAGAAGAACTCCGCTTCGGGCCCGGGCGACGTTTCTCCAGGGTGGTCCGGAGCAGGCGCTTCGGGGACGCGCACCGCTATGCGCTCACGCGCGGCCTATCCAACGCGGCGGTCTGAATACCGCATTTAGGCGGGGAGGGGCTCCGCACGACATGCGGCGAGTGTATGACGCAAGCAGCCTCTGTCATAGTCCCCCGTGACGACCGCCTGACCGATTTTCTCCAGTAACACGAGACGAAGGGTGCCGTCCAGAGCTTTTTTGTCGACCGCCATGAGACGCAACATCCGATCGGTGGAGAGCGGGCAGCGCACAGGTAACCCCGCCTGTCGCAGCAGGGACTCGATGCGCCTTAATTCGTCTTCGCCCAGCCAACCGAGCCGCACCGACAGATCCGCGGCCATGGACATCCCGGCCGCGACGGCTTCCCCGTGTAACCAGGCGCCATAGCCGAGGCCGGTCTCGATGGCATGGCCGAAGGTGTGACCAAGATTGAGCATTGCGCGCATGCCGGACTCGCGCTCGTCGGCGGCGACGATCTCGGCTTTGATAGCGCACGAGCGCTCGATGACATAACTAAGCGCCGCGGGATCGCGTCCGAGAAGGCGCGGCAGGTAACTCTCCAGCCACGCAAAGAAATCGCCATCGCGGACGAGGCCGTACTTGATTACTTCGGCCAAACCGGCGCGGAATTCTCTGGGATGTAGGGTGACCAGCGTATCGATGTCGGCGATGACGCAACGGGGCTGGTGAAAAGCCCCGATCATGTTCTTCCCGAGCCGATGATTCACGCCCGTTTTTCCGCCGACCGACGAGTCGACTTGGGACAAAAGCGTGGTCGGGATCTGGACAAAATTTACGCCACGCTGATAGCAAGCCGCGGCAAATCCGGTAATATCCCCGACTACCCCGCCGCCAAGCGCGATCAAGGTACAGCGCCGATCAAAGCGGCGTTCCAGCAGTGCGGTGATGATGCGGTTCATGGTCTCGAGCGTCTTGTATTCTTCTCCGTCGGGGAGAGTCACGCTGCCGGCATCGTAATCGCTGAGATGCGCCGTCACCCGAGCCATATAGAGCGGTGCCACAGTCTCGCTCGACACGATCATCACCTGCGCATCAGGGAGATAGGGGGTGAGGAGCGCGCGCTTATCGATCAATCCCGCGCCGATGAAAATCGGATAGCTACGCGGGCCGAGCTCTAGGCGCAGGGTCTTCATCGCTGTTCGACGAAATGACGGATCTCGGTGATGACCTGCCTTAGCGTGCGGCCGTCGGTATTGATGACCAGGTCCGCAACCTCGCGATAGAGCGGATCGCGGTGTCTAAGAAGCTCCTGCAGCGTGTGCTTCGGATCCGCCGTCTGCAATAACGGACGATTGATATCCCGGCGCGTGCGTGTAAACAGCCGATCGACCGAGGCCCGCAAGTACACGGCGATCCCGCGAGTCTTCATACACTCCCGATTGTAGGCATCGATTACGGCACCACCCCCGGTGGCTAGTACCGTATTTTGCTGCAAGGTGAGCTCGTCGATGATCTTGCTTTCCCGACGGCGGAACCCCGCTTCTCCTTCGATGTCGAAAATGAGCGCCACACTGGCTCCGGTCCTTGCTTCTATTTCACGATCGCTGTCGTGAAACTCCTTAGCCATGGATCGCGCAAGCTGCCGCCCGATGGTAGTCTTACCGGCGCCCATCGGTCCGATGAGAAAGATATTGCCGGATTGACACGAAAGCAACGCTTGAGGATCTCGTTGAAAGACTCGGCATGATCACTGTACCGGTTCGTTGGATACGACGCAACGCCCGGATGCGGCTCATCCCTGAGCCGTGCTGGAACTTTAGGTCCCCCCGGGTGGCGCTTGCGGAAAGCGTTACCTCAAGCTCAAGGATTCCTTGATGATGCGCGGGGTGACGAAGATCAACAACTCGTCCTTGTTGCGCACATTCGCTGAATTCCTGAACAGCGGCCCGACATACGGCAGCTCCCCGAAGAACGGGACCCGCCGCGAATTGTTGCTATTATCCTGTTCATAGACCCCTCCCAGCACCACCGTCTCGCCGTTATCGACCAGCACTTCGCTTTTGACGTTGCGGGTATCGATGCAGGGAATCGTCGAAGGCGGGCAATCAGCCCGCGCATCTTTGTGCACATCGAGCTCCATGTTGATGCGATCATCGGGGGTAATGTGCGGGGTCACCCGCAGGCTCAGCACGGCCTTCTTAAACGCGGTTGTGGTCGCGCCGCTGGACGAGGCCTCTTGATAGGGGATCTCTTGGCCCTGCTCGATGACGGCTGTTTTTTGATCGGCCGTGATCACGCGCGGGCTCGAGATGATCTCCCCGCGTCCTTCGGCTTGTAGTGCGGACAGCTCGAGCTGCAGTAACCAACTTCCAATCTTTCCAATCGCCAGCCCCATCGCGCCCGCGGGGGTGGAAGCCGTGGGCAGGTCAACGATGAAGTCCTCGAGGTCATCGGTCGAGAACGCCGTCGTTTCGCCGAAATCGGTGTCGCCTGGGCGCTTACCACCAGCCACCACGCCAAAATTATCCGTGGATAACCCGGAATTCTTGCTGTAACCGAACTTAACCCCGAGCTCCTTGGTGAAATCCTGGTTTGCGATCACGATGCGTGATTCGATCAGCACCTGCCGTACGGGCCGATCCAGGGTCGTGATCACCTGGCGCATTTCCGCCAATTTCTCAGCCGTCTCTTGAATCAAAAGCGTATTGGTACGCTGGTCGACCGAGACATTACCGCGTTCGGTCAAAAGCTTGTTTTCCTCAGCCTTGAGGAGGGTTGCGAGATCGCCCGCCTTGGCATAGTTAATCTCGACGAACTCGGTCCTAAGCGGCGCCAGTTCGGCGATTTGCTTTTGTGTCTCAAGATCGAGTTTTTCGCGCTGCGCGATCTCCTCTTGCGGTGCGACCATGATGACGTTCCCCGACTCCCGTTTTCCGAGCCCCTTGGATTTCAAGATGATCTCCAGGGCTTGATCCCAAGGCACGTTCTTTAGCCGCAAGGTCACATTGCCGCTCACCGTATCCGAAGCGACCAGGTTTTTGCCGGTGAAATCAGCGATGAGCTGCAATACCGCTCGTACCTCGATGTCCTGGAAATTCAAGGACAGCCTTTCCCCGGTAAAGCCGAACTTCGCTTTCTTCACCGCTTCTTCTTCCTCCTTGGTGAGCGGTTTTACTTCCACCGTGAGGATGTTATCGGATTGGTAGGCCAGGTGCTCGTAGTATCCGGTGGGTGTAATGGCCATGCGGATCCCGCCTTCGTAAGCGAAGCTGTCGATTTCTTTCACCGGCGTTGCAAAATCCAGTACGTCGAGACGCCGATCGAGGCGCTCCGGCAATCGAGCATCGACAAAATCAATCAGGATTTGATTGCCTTCTTCATGTATATTCGAGGCAATCGATGCATCCGACAATACCACGACGATACGCGCCTCGCCCGCCTCACCACGCCGGAAGTCGATATCCTTGATATGGGGTCCGCGCAGTGCGGGTTCCGACGGCGCTTTCGGTACCTGTGCGGTGGGCGTGGGATGCGCCGCGAGGGGCTGTCTTAGGGGCGCCGGCCGCGCCGCCGTTACGGCCGCCGGCGTAGCACCACCTAGCGTTATCACCACCGCGTTGCCGTCTTTTCTTAACTGGTAGGGAACCAACCGTACCAGGTTCAGTACGACGCGGGTGCGTCCACCCGCCTCTACGGCACTCACGCTTTGCGCCGGTCCAATTCCGATGGCGCGATGCTTCGCGGGTAGATTTATCCGCGTCTCAGGTAGATCGAGGGCGATGCGCGCCGGGTTATCGATCGTAAACGTGAGCGGATCTCGCGCCAGGGGATTCGAAAGCTGTAATCGAATTTGCACCTCGTCCCCCGGCAGGGTCGTAAAGGTGACCGCATCCAGGCTGTTTTGGGCCGCCCATGCCATGGACGACAGCGTCAGCGCCAAGCTCAGCGCGATGCTGCCCCCTACCCGTGACGCCACATCCCGCAACTCGGTTCCTATCATTTCGTGAATCCCCCAATATCGGTGTGTATTCATGTGTCTACCCCTCCAGGCCTACTCTTCTTCGCCTAAAAGCGCCAGGGACGCGGCGCGTTCCTCCCAGCTGCCCTGCATATCGCCGATGATTTCGCGTACTTCGATTCTATCTTCGGCGATATTGATGATTCTGCCGAAGTTTTTCCCCATGTAATTCCCTACCTTCACGCGATGGACCGTGCCTTCTTGGTCGAGCACGACCCCCCAGAAATCAGCGCTGTTCTGAAGGGTTCCAACCATGCGTAAGCCGTCTAGCTCGAAGTTTTCCAGCTCCTCGGGATTATGGGTTTCAATTTCTTCGATGTATTTTCTTTGCGCGTCGGACACGTTCCTTTCAATGTTGGTGCCGCGTTTCGTCTCAAAGAACGGCTCAAACGGATCGCGCGCGTCGGCCTCCCCAGATTGGTACAGGTAGCGCTCATAGGGTTTGATCTCCGGAAGAGGATCGATGGTGCCTCCTTTGCGGCTCAGGACCTCGGCGACGTAAGCTTGCAGATCACTTAGGTCATCGGATCCGCACCCGCTTAGGAGGAGGGCGGTGGCGACAAGCGCCCCGCGCATGGTGTAGTGGAGAAACTGTTTCTGATGGCTCATGATTGCGATGGTTTCGTAGCAGTTGGATTCGGAGTTTGTGGCTGCTGTGCGGCCTCCTCTTCTTCGCCAAGATAACGGTAGGTCTTGGCGATCGATTCCATGATCAAACCGCCCTTATCCTTTGCCTTTATCTTGATGTCATGCTGGGTGACGATGCGTGGTAGATCAGCCACGCCGCTGACAAACTGTCCGAGCTGGTGATAACTGCCGGTCACGCGAACGTTGATCGGTAACTCGACATAAAACTCGGCCGGTTGCTCGGACCCGGGCTTAAACAGCTCGAACTCGAGCCCAGCGCCCAGTCCTTGCTGAGAGATGTCGACGAGCAGCGCGGCGACCTCGGTTTTACTAGGCAGGCGCTTTAGCATATCGCCAAACGACTGCTTGATGTCTTGCAGTTGCTCCTTGAGGGCATCGAGATTCACGACCTTGCTCTGCTTGGTCTCGAAATCCTGCTTGAGGGTTTGCTCCTTGCCTTCCACCTGTGCGAGCAGCAGGCGCTGATCGTTAATGTCAAGGTACCAGCCGAGGCCTAGCAGAACCAGGCACCCGAACCCAATCACCGCCGCCTTCGCTGGCGCCGGCCAGTTGCCGATGTTGTTGGGATCGAGATTTCGAAATTCCGACAATTTCATGACTTTGCTCCCTTGGCATCCGCCCCCGCATAACTGGACTCCGGCTGCGCGCTTATTTGATCGATTATCAGTGTAAAGTTGTTGAGGCGCCGCCCCTTTTCATCCTTGGTTTCGATGATGTTGAGCTGAGGCTTTTTAACCCACTTGGATGCCTCGACGTTGCGCATGAAGTTCGATACCCGCGCGTTCGATTCCGCAATCCCCTTGATCGTGATCGCGTTGCTCGACTGGGTGATTTCCGTCAGCGATATTCCTTCCGGCAGCGTGCTGACCAGCTCATCGAAAATATGTACGATGATGGGGCGGCTCGTTTGCAGGGTCTCAATGGCCCGCATGCGGTCAATGAGCCGCTGTTTTTCCTTATCCAGATCGCGGATCTCGGCAATGGTCTTGTCGAGTTTCTTGATCTCGCTTTCCAAGTATCCGTTGCGCGCCGTTTGGTAATCGATGATGTTCTGGTAAACGACATGCACCAGTCCGATGGCCGCGACAGCGCACGCGGCCGCGATTCCGGTGTTGAGCAAAAATTGCTGCTTGCGTTCGCGCCGCCGCTCTTCTCGCCAAGGTAAGAGGTTAATACGTGCCATTAATCGAAACTCCGTAACGCTAGACCGAAAGAAGTCATCAACGCCGGGGCGTCATTGCCGAGGGCTTGCTCCTTGATCCTTGGAGCGAGCGGCATTCCGGTAAAGGGGTTCGCCACGGTGACGGTAGTTCCACACTTCGCGGCGATGAGGTCGGTGATCCCGGGTATCGAGGCGCAGCCTCCCGCCAATACCACCTGATCGACGGTCCCCACTTGGCTCGACGAATAGAAGAACTGCAACGCCCGGTTCACTTCTAGCGCCATCGTCTCCTTAAAGGGCTCGAGCACTTCCGCGATGTAATTCTCCGGTAATCCACCTTGGCGCTTCGCATGGCCGGCCTCGTCATAGGACAGGCCGTAGCGGCGCTGAATTTCTTCCGTGAGCTGCTTTCCTCCAAACAACTGTTCCCGCGTATAAATGATCTTGAGATCCCGCAACACACTCAGAGTCGTCGTGGTCGCCCCGATGTCAACCACCGCAACTGTATCTCCTTGTTCTAACCCCGCGCCGCCCTTGCGAAGCACATGGCCGACCGCATTTTCGAGCGCGAACGCCTCGACATCGACGACTTTTGCGGCCAGGCCGCCCATCTCCAGCGCCGCGACGCGCACCTCCACGTTGTCGCTTCTCGATGCGGCGAGCAAAACATCCACTTTGTCGGGTTCCGTTTCCGAGGGACCCAGGACCTCGAAATCAAGACTGACCTCTTCGAGCGGATAGGGAATGTATTGATCGGCTTCCACACGGATCTGGTTTTCCATGTCATCTTCGGTGAGTTGAGACGGCATGGAAATGATCTTGGTGATCACGGCGGTTCCTGAGACCGCACAGGCCGCTGCTTTGGTCCGCGTGCCGGACTTTTTCACCGCGCGCCCGATCGCCTCGCCGACAAGTTGAACATCCGCTGTATTCCGTTCGGAGACGGAATTAGACTGCAGCGGTTCGACGGCGTAGCTTTCAACGCGGTAATAGCCTTTGCTACCCCCGATTTCCAGCAGCTTCACGGAGGTGGAACTGATATCGATACCGAGCAGCAGCGTATTTTTGCGACCAAGAATAGTCATTTTTTCCCTTACATCGATCAATGGTTAGCGGTTGTAAAACGGAACTATTTCATTAAACTTTAGCCCCGCCGTTAGAGGTGACATGGGTTCCTTAACGAGTCGATCCGACGCGGGAAACGCGTTAAGCACCACTTTTTCTTTCATAATATAACAGTCCAAATTAGTTTGTTTCTCTATGTTGCGCAATATCTTTAAGATTTCCATTGGAACCTTGCTGTTTTCAGTGCTCGCGCTGGGTGCATTACTTAGCTACCTGCTACCGCGCCTGCCATCGATAGAGACTTTGAAAGACATCCACTTACAGGTACCACTCAAGGTCTACTCACGTGATCTATCATTACTGGCCGAGTTTGGCGAAACCCGACGCGCACCCATGCAACTTAAGGACTTACCCCAGACATTGATCAACGCCGTGCTGGCCGCCGAAGACGATCGTTTTTTCCGGCATCCGGGAGTCGATTGGCGAGGTATCCTGCGGGCCGCGATCCAGTTGCTCTTGACGGGAGAGAAGATCCAAGGCGGTAGCACCATTACCATGCAGGTCGCACGTAACTTTTTTCTGACACCTGAAAAGACATATTTACGTAAAATCAATGAGATACTGCTTGCATTAAAGATAGAACGCGAGCTTACAAAAAAAGAGATCCTAGAGCTATACCTGAACAAGATTTATTTCGGTCATCGGGCTTATGGGGTAGCCGCCGCCGCTCATGTTTACTACGGCATGGATGTGCAAAACTTGGGCCTACCTGAACTTGCGATGATCGCTGGCCTGCCGAAGGCGCCGTCGAAGCTCAACCCGATTACCGATTTAGAGCGCGCCGTGGAGCGGCGTAATTTCGTGTTACGACGTATGCGGCATCTGGGGCTGATCTCAAAGCAGGACTATCGCGCCGCGAAGCGCACCAAGGATTCCGCGAGCTTGCATGGACAAGCGGTCGAGATAAATGCCTCCCATCTGGCGGAGATGGTGCGCGTCTACATGGTGGAGCACTTCGGTACGGAGGTTTACAACGCCGGCTACCGGGTGGTGACCACGATAAGCGATCGGCTACAGGCCGCGTCCACCCGGGCGCTTCGGCGCGGTTTGCTGCGTTATGATCAGCGGCACGGTTATCGTGGCCCCGAGCAGCGGCACCCTTCGTCGCATTCCGTGACCGAGGCTGAATGGACCCGGATTTTACAGGGATATTCGAGTATCGGGGACTTGCGCGCGGCGTTAGTCATCGCCGCGACCGATACATCGATCACGGCGTTTACCTTGGACATAGGGCTCATCACGGTCGATTGGGACGGGCTCGCCTGGGCGAGTAACCGGGGGCGCGCGGGCGCGCGGGCGGCGAAACGAGCCCGCGATCTTCTTACGCCAGGGGATGTGGTGCGGGTCGAAGCGATCGAGAAGGGCGGGTTTAGATTGGCTCAGGTGCCTGCGGTTGAAGGCGCTTTCGTGGCGCTCGACCCGCGTGACGGCGCAATCTTGGCGCTTTCGGGCGGATTTGATTTTTCTCAGAGCAAGTTTAACCGGGTGACACAAGCGCGGCGGTTGGCAGGGTCCGGATTTAAACCGTTTATCTACTCGGCGGCGCTGGCATCCGGATATACGGCGGCAAGTATCGTCAACGATACCCCGTTTGTATTCTATGACCCGGCGCTCGACCGTGTTTGGCGTCCGGAGAATTACACCCACAACTACATGGGCCCCATGCGTCTGCGCGAAGCGCTGGCGCTATCGCGTAATCTCGTGTCGGTCCGCTTGCTGCAAGGGATCGGCGTCAACAGTGCCGTTAATCATATAAGAAGATTCGGTTTTGACAAGCACTACCTGCCGCGTAACCTCTCCTTGGCCTTAGGCACGGCGGAGGTCACTCCTCTCGAGCTTGCGAGAGGATACGTCGCGTTCGCGAACGGCGGATTTCGCGTCGATCCATACTTCATCGAGCGTATCGAGAACGACCGGGGCGAGATCATTATGAGCCGCGGATCGGTGATCCTATGTGAATCATGTGACAAGCAAGCGCCGGCAGTGAGCGCACTAACGGGAACCGCCGATCGGGGTGTTCGCGTCGTCAACGCGCAGAATGCCTGGATTATGACCTCAATGATGCAGGAAGTAATGCGGACCGGGACGGCGAAAGCGGCCTTGGCCTTGAATAGAACCGACATCGCGGGGAAGACCGGAACCACCAATGACCATAAGGACACATGGTTCTCCGGGTTTAACCAGCAGATCGTTGCGACGGCTTGGGTAGGATTCGATCAGGCCAGATCGCTCGGTCCGAAGGAAACCGGTGCGCGGGTCGCGCTGCCGATCTGGATGGAGTTTATGCAGACGGCGCTGGCGGGAACGCCCGATTCCATAGCGCCCGAACCCCCGGGCTTGGTCACCGTGCGCATCGATCGCGACACCGGGTTACTGACGAACGGCGGCAATCCACGGGCAATGTTTGAAGTCTTCCGCTTGGATAATACTCCAAGCGAGCCCGACGGCGGCCCTGCTTGGGACAGCGGTGCCCCCGATACGGCGGCGCTACCCGAGCAACTGTTCTAGTTTATGGCAAGCGGCGCGAACGGTTCGCAGAACCGCAGGCGTGTCGCCGAACTGGCCGCACGCATCATGGCGGATGAAGGCGTCGAGCATTACCATCTGGCCAAGCGCAAAGCGGCCGATCGGCTGGGTATCAAAGCAACTCGCGAGGTCCCCGATAACAGCGAGATCGCCGCTCTCCTGAGCGCCTATCAGCGGCTGTTTCAGGCGCAGAGGCAGCCCCGATGGTTGCGCGCGCAACGGGAAACAGCACTGGAAGCGATGCGCCTGCTGCGTCGATTCGACCCCATGTTGGCCGGTCCCGTGCTGGATGGATCCGCGGCACGCCAGGCCATCGTGTGCTTGCACGTCTTTGCCGAAACGCCGGAAGACGTGAGTTATGTGCTCCTGGAGCATGCGATTCCGTTTACGGTTCATGAACGAACGGTGCGCCAGAATTCTCGCGAGCGTACAGGATACCCGTGCTTCCGCTTCATGGCCGGCGAAGTCGGTATCGAGTTAGTGGTGTTTCCGCCCATCTTCAAACGCCAGGCGCCATTGAGTCCGATGGACGGTAAACCCATGGCGCGCGCCGATTTCGCCTTCGTCGAAGCCCTCGTGCGTCCACCTCGTCAGCGAGGACACTAACCTTAATCTTCGGTGCCGGGCCAGATCTTAAAAATCGCCGTTCCCGTGCCGGTCAATCAGGTTTTCGACTACCTACCGCCCTCAGGGGTAGATCTTGCGGCGTTGCAACCGGGAATGAGACTGCGGGTGCCCTTCGGCCGCAGGTCCGCCGTCGGTATGCTGTTAGCCCTTGCGGCCGAAAGTGTTTTCGAAAATCTCCGGCGCGCCACCGCATTGCTCGACTCCGCTCCGGTGCTGACGGTGCGGCATTTGCGTTTGCTCGAATGGGCGAGCCGCTACTATCGCCATCCGATTGGAGAGGTGATTTTCGCTTCCTTACCTTTGCTCTTGCGTCAGGATCGTCCGCGCAGGCCAAAGACTCTCGATCTCCGCTGGCGGCTCACGCCTGAAGGCGCCGCGATTGACCCGGATTGTTTACGCCGGAGCCCCGCCCAAGCCACTCTTATGCAAACTTTAAGGCGGCAACCCGAGCGGAAATTGCAGCCTGCATCGCCGGCGAGCGCAGCTTCCTGGCGCCGTGCCTTACGCACCTTGGTAGCTAAAGGTTGGGTAGCGCAGGAACCCGCGTCGCTCGCAACGGTCCTTCCCGCGCCCGCGGCCAGGCCACCTACGCTGAACGATGCGCAGGCGTCTGCCGTCGAGCAACTGTGCGCAGGATTGAACCGTTTCGGCGTGTTTCTCTTGGACGGTCTGACCGGTAGCGGGAAGACCGAAGTTTATTTGCGCGTGATCGAGGAAGTGCTTCGCCGCGGCAGCCAGGCCCTGGTCTTAGTACCGGAAATCGGATTGACCGAACAAACCCTGTCGCGGTTTCGCGCTCGTTTCGCGGCGCCACTCGCGGTCTTGCACTCAGGACGGCCGAGCGGCGCCCGGCTGGACGAGTGGTGGCAAGCCCGCGAGGGCAGGGCGCCAATCGTGATCGGAACCCGTTCGGCGGTATGGGCGCCGTTGGCGAGGCCGGGCGTCATCATCGTCGACGAGGAACATGACCTGTCTTTCAAGCAGCAGGAGGGATTCCGCTACTCCGCCCGGGATATCGCGGTCATTCGTGGCCAGCGCGAAAACGTTCCCGTGATCCTCGGGAGCGCTACTCCATCGTTGGAATCGGTGTTCAATGTCCACCGTGGCAAGTACCGGCACCTCCGACTCCGGACGCGGGCAGGGACGGCAACGCCTCCCACTTACGAGGTGGTGGATTTACGCGCTGCGCAAATGCGTGAGGGGTTCTCCGCGCCGCTGCTGACAAGGATGCGCGAGCATCTGGATCGCCGCCAGCAGGTGCTTCTGTTCGTCAATCGGCGCGGCTACGCTCCTCTCATCCTCTGCCACCAATGCGGATGGACGGCGTGGTGCGAGCGCTGTGATGCGCGCTTGATTTACCACCAGACGGCCAACCGGCTTGAATGCCACTTTTGCGGGGCGCTAAGTGAACTGAATGCGGTTTGCACGCGCTGCGGCAGCGGCAACCTGCTGAAACTCGGTTACGGGACCGAACGGGTGGTGGAAGCCGTCAACCGGACGTTTCCCGATGTCCGGGTGCTGCGGATCGATCGCGATATTACCCGCCGTCAAACGGCGTGGCAGAGCGCACTACGCCAGATCCGGGACGGTCAGGCCGACGTGCTAGTGGGTACACAGTTGCTGTCGAAAGGCCATCATTTCCCGGGCGTGACTCTGGTCGCGGTTGTGGATGGTGATAGCCGCCTCTTCGGGGTAGATTTCCGTTCCCACGAACGCTTTGCGCAGCAGCTCATTCAAGTCGCCGGGCGGGCCGGCCGCGCCGATGAACCGGGCACCGTGTTGATCCAGACCCACCACCCGACGCACCCCTTGCTGCAAGTACTCGTGAACCAAGGTTACGGCGCATTCGCCTCCTTGGCGCTCAAGGAACGGGCAGAGGCGCGGCTGCCGCCGTACCAGGCTATGGTGCTCATTCGCGCCGAGTCGGAAAGACCGGAAAAAGCACGAGCCTTCTTAAATGAAGCGCGAGAAATGGCACTCGATCTCATCGCGAACGAGGCCGAGCTGCTCGGACCGGTCCCGGCGCCCATGGAACGACTCGCGGGCCGATACCGCTGGCAATTGGTCTTGCAAACCCGCCATCGTGCCCGTTTACAACGCTTGCTCGATGAGTGGCTCCCCGGTATTCGTAGGTTGCGTACCGGGCGCGCGCTACGCTGGTCGATCGACGTCGATCCCCAGGAAACGCTTTAAATCTATTCCCCGCGGTCTTGCCCCGGGACCTTAGCGATGGGGTTTCCAAAGGGGAGAGGCGCAACTCTCCCCTTTGGTCGCCCCACGGGGTTGCATACCCCGTGGTGGCGAAATCTAAATTGACTCGCGGACGTTCCAATGGCATGGGAGGCAAGCTAGAATCCACACTTTTTTCGCGGGAGTATTTTTGAAGAACCTCATCAGAGAGCAGGTGGCCGTAGCGCTCAAGCAATTGGATCTAGGCGATGCCGACGGCCATTTGGCCAAGCGCGGGGTGCGCGTTGAACGCACCCGCGATACCCGGCACGGAGACTTCAGCGCCAATGTGGCGCTCGTAATTGCCAAGGATCTCGGTGTGACGCCGCGTGCCCTGGCGGAACGGATCGTATCGGCCCTGCCCGGATCTCCCAGCATCGATCGCGTCGAGGTGGCTGGCGCGGGCTTCCTCAATTTCTATATCCAGCCCCACTATTGGCTGGGGATTATTCAACAAGTACTCGCGGCGGGCGATGCCTTCGGGCGTAACAGCACGGGCGCCGGGGTGAAGATCCAAGTCGAGTTTGTTTCCGCCAATCCGACCGGCCCGCTGCACATCGGACATGGCCGGGGCGCGGCCTATGGCGCGGTGATCGCCAATCTGCTCGAGGCCAACGGTTATGCGCTGCAGAGGGAATATTATGTCAACGATTCCGGCCGGCAGATGGACATCTTGGCGCTCAGCGTGTGGCTACGGTATCTTGAGCTTTGCGGGGAAGCGGTGGATTTTCCGGCAAGCGCGTACCAGGGCACCTATGTTATCGAGATCGCCCGCGCACTTTGGCGTGAGGTCCAGGCCGGTTGCCAATACCCGATTAGCGCCGTTTACGACGGACTGGCTGTGCTAGACGGCGATCCTTTGCTCGATGCTCTCATCGCGCGCGTCAAATCGCTCTTGGGCCCCGCCAGGTATCGCCGGGTGTTCGAGTGCGGATTGAATAGCGTGCTCGCCGGCATTCGCGCCGATCTCACCGAGTTCGGCGTACGTTACGACCGATGGTTCTCCGAGCGCTCACTAACGGAGACCCAAGCCGTCGAGCGGGTGATTGCCAAGCTTCAGTCGCTGGGACGAACCTACACCAAGGACGGCGCGCTTTGGTTCAATGCGGCGGCCTTCGGCGATGAGAAAGACCGTGTCCTGGTGCGCGAGAATGGCCAGACGACCTATTTTGCTTCCGACGTGGCGTACCACACAAACAAATTCGAACGCGGATTCGATCGCCTTATCAATATTTGGGGCGCCGATCATCACGGTTACGTGCCGCGGGTGAAGGCCGCCCTCGCGGCGCTTGGGGATGATTCGGATCGCTTGGAGGTCTTACTGGTGCAATTCGCGACGCTCTATCGGGGTGAAGAACGCGTGCAGATGTCAACGCGCTCGGGCGAGTTCGTCACGCTCCGGGAGCTTGTCGATGAGGTCGGTCGGGACGCGGCGCGTTTCTTTTACGTGACACGGCGTTGCGAGCAGCATCTTGAGTTTGATCTCGATCTCGCCAAGTCACAGTCAGCCGATAACCCCGTGTATTATATCCAGTACGCGCACGCACGCATTGCGAGCGTCTTTCGGCAACTGGCCGAACAAGGATGGTCGTGGGACCGGAAGCGTGGCGAGAACGCGGTGGAGGTCTTGACCGAAGCGCACGAGCAGGGTTTGATCGGTGCCATATCACGTTATCCCGAGATCATTGAAGCGGCGGCGCGGGAGCGTGAACCGCATCAACTGGCTCAGTACCTGCAGGAGTTGGCGAACGCGTTCCACGGCTATTACAGCGCGCACATGTTCCTGGTCGAGGACGAGTCGTTACGTAACGCGCGCTTAAACCTCATCGCGGCAACCCAGCAGGCCATCCGCAACGGCCTTGCGATCCTCGGGGTGTCGGCTCCGGAGTCGATGTGATGTCGCGTCAGCTCCGCAGTAGTAACAGAGACCGGCAGCGGGGCTGGCTTTCATTTCTCACCGGCTTGGCCATGGGGCTGTTCGTGGCGTTTCTCGTGTATCTGCAATCACTCACGAACGTTAAGGACACGCGGCAGGACTTCAAACAAGGTACCGAATCGGCGCCGCAAAATCCGGTGATCAAACCAAAATTCGATTTCTACACGATTCTTCCGGAAATGGAGGTCAAGGTTCCGGATTGGGAAGTGGACGCCCCGCCATTGCCCGCGCCGCAATCCAAACCGCCGCAAGCGCCGTCCGATGCGCCCTATTTGATCCAAGTGGGTTCGTTCCAGCGGTTTCAGGAGGCCGACAAAATGAAAGCCAGGCTGGCACTGATCGGGATCTCCGCCGACATCCAGCGGGTGACGATCAGCGGTACGGATGTGTGGTTCCGGGTGCGGGTCGGGCCGTTCAAAGACCTCAAGAAACTCCAGAGCACCCGCTCTCGCTTAGCCGAGAACAACATCAATTTCATGCTGGTGCGAATGCGTCCGGGCGACTCCACGGGCGGGTAACGCGGAGTAGAATGAAGCAATGCACGTAAGGTGGAAGGGCGGATTCCTCAAGGGCGATCGGCCGAACGGAAGAAATGAGCGATAACTCCACAAGCTGAAGTGAAAAGCGGGATCGACGGACGATTTCCATATTTCGCCACGGAACCCAATGTTGTGAGGTATATTTGCAGAAGGCTTCCGTAACCGACGACCGTTGCTGTACTTTCTTGAACAGCAGGTGAACGTGGGCGGGGCCACGGGAGTTTACAATGCTTAATATGCGGAAACTTTCCGTGTTAAAACATGGAAGCTTTTCGGCTGCTCAATGTAAAGCGCCTCGCTCGTTAAGCACACGGAATGATTGCCTGGCTTAAACAGTGCCGCAATTGGATGAAACGAGTTCTGGCTTGGCTAGGACACGCGTATTTGCTGTGGATTGCACTCGCGGCAATTGCTGCGGTAGTTCTGCTCTCTTACGTGGTTTTTGCGAACTGGGAGGCTCGAATTCGAATTGCTGGAATGGGCCTAGAACTTTTGGGCTTATCCACCGTAGCTTTTGGGCTTCGAGAGACTAGAAAGCTCTTTAACCAGCCTACCTTGCTCCAGCTTGCGGAGACTTGGCTTGGCAGCTTTCCAACCTTCTATCGAAACATACGCATAGTCGCCGGGTCTGGTCACTTTGAATGGGAGGCCGCATCCGTATCCGCGTTTGGCACAGGGTCCTCGTCCGCTAGTGCTTCTTTGGAGGAACGGGTGACTATGCTGGAGAAGAATCTCAATCAAATCAATCAAGCGATTCATCTCGCGCAAAAGAGAATGATGAGGAAGCGCGAAAACAAGCGAGTGCTTTCGAATCCGAGCGCCAGGACCGTGAAACAGGAGATGAAAAGAATAAGTGTCTTCTTGAAGAGGCTATGGCCGGTGGTCTCCATTTGGAAACAATAGGCGTGCTTTGGTTGTTCGTCGGCATAACTCTGGCCACAACGTCCTCCGAAATTGCGCGGTGGCTCGCTGGCTCGTAAATTCGCGCCCAACCATCCATTCAACGCCGACGGGCCGCATGCGGCCCGCGGGTTTAACGGCAGTTAGCCGTCGGGGAGTACAGGGCGTCGCAAGGTGTCTCGAACCACGACACGTTAGGTAAATTTTCAGACACTACTTGCCCGTGGCGTCAGCGCGGCAATTGTCGTGAAGCTAATGATGGCGTGTAACGACCTGTCATTGGCTAACCAGGCTCTCTCTGACTGGAAGATTGAACAATCGAGCAGCAAAAAGCCACGTCAGGTGGGGGCGGGAATGTACTTTATCAGGACAGAGCTCGCACACCTCTACGAGGGGCTCGACGTCATTGAGGATATACGAAACGACGCGACCCTTTCAGCGCTTGTGGGTCAAGGTGGTCACCAGACTCAGCAATCGTTTCGTGAGCTGGAGCAGTTCTTGCGGAACGGGCCAAAGCGTGCCGAGTTTATGCAGCTTATTGGACAGATTCGGCACAATCTGACCTTCCACTACAACCAAAGTGGAATGCTCATCGAAAGAGTCATATCAGACAGAGCTGGAGGCAGTGCGATGGCAGCGATCTGTTTATCGATGGCGTTTTCGGGGTGGGGCACGCACAGGCGTCCCCAGATCTGTGCCTCTTCACGACCGAACTCCAGCACCTGCTCGCCGAAGTCGGAGAGCAGTTTCTCCAGCCAGGTTTCCAGCCGCTTCATCTGGGAGAGGTCGCCACGGTAGCGCAGCAACTCGATACCGCGCCGGATTTCACCCACAGTGATGGCGCTGATGAAGAGCGGCGTGCCGGCCGCCGCCGCGCCCTTGAAGAATCGGTTTACACCGGGGTTGGCCCTTGCGGCCTTTTCGAGCTTCGCTGATGACGTTGGTGTCAACGAGGAATATGGTCGCGGAAGCGTGCATCGATGCGCTCGAAGTCAGCGTCCTCGCCCACGCCGGGCATGCGAACTAGCACTTCCGCGAACGTTCTTCGACGCGGCCGGAGCAAAGCCTGCGCGAGGATACGGCGATGCTCGGCTTCAGCGCTGGTACCGTGCCGACCGGCCCGCGCTTTGAGCGCTTGGACGATGTTTTCATCGACGTTGCGAACGATAAGATTGCCCATGACGGATCTCCTGTACGAGTCGAGAGCGAAAGTGATTGCAATGATATCTCCTGACGATCTCGCGCTCTAAGCCGGTTGCACCCCCTCATCGGGGGCAAGCGGCGCGAACATCCTTGTGACCACTACCTAATCGATCATCAGGAGCGCGGCGGCCACGTTGCGATGTTCGGATAACAAGATAACGTAGCTGCGGCAAGCGGCCGGTACGATCGCGGTAGAACCATCCGCACAATCCGCTCATGACCGTGAATCTGTCTCGAGACCGCTTCCGACGTAATCGTCCAGGGCAAGCACCTCGAGACTCGACGGTTTCCTCCAGCGCAGCGCCTCGACGATCGCGCGGGCCAGCGGCAGGTCGGTGATCAGCGGCACGCCCAGGTCGACCGCCTGGCGGCGGATCCAGTAGACGTCGGGACGCCCGAACTGGTCATATTCGCGGACTACGTTGATCACGAAATCAACGCGGCCCTGCTCGATCACGTCGAGCCCGCTCACGCCGGTACCGGAACTTTTCTCGACGGTCGTGCAAGGGATCCCGATCTCACCGAGCATTTCGGCTGTGCCGCGCGTTGCGTAGATGGGCAACTGCAACTCGTTCGCGATGATCCGCGCCTCATCGGCAAACCAGTACTTGTCGGCCACGGGACCCAGTGAGAGCAGCACGCCCTTGCGCGGAAATCTCATCCCGGTCGCGAGCAGCCCGTGCAGCAGTGCTTCGTGCAAGTCGCGCCCGAGACAGCCCACCTCGCCGGTGGAAAGCATTTCCACGCCGAGCATCGGATCCGCCCCCGCGAGCCGCGAAAACGAGAACATCGGCGCCTTGACGCCGACATAGTCCAGATCCAGGCTCCGGTTGACGATCTCGCGGGATACGCCGAGCATCCGGCGGGTGGCTTCGGCCGCAAAGTTCTCGCCGATCACCTTGGAGACGAACGGAAAGCTGCGCGAGGCGCGCAGGTTGCACTCAATCACCTTGACCGCGTTGTGACGGGCGAGAAACTGGACGTTGAACGGCCCGGTGATATGCAGAGCGCGCGCAAGCTTCACCGCGATCTGCCTGACGCGTCGAATGGTCGCGATGTAGAGCGTCTGGGGCGGCAGCACCAGGGTGGAGTCCCCGCTGTGCACGCCGGCATCCTCGATGTGCTCGGAGATGGCCCACAGCACCAGCTTTCCCCGGTCGGCCACGGCGTCGATCTCGACTTCGCGCGCGTGGGTCTCGAATTTGGAGATGACGACGGGGTACTCGGGAGAAACCACCGAGGCCCGTGCCAGGATGCGGCGCAGCGCGATCGGTTCGTGCGCGATCGCCATCGCCGCCCCGCTCAGAACGTAGCTCGGGCGCACCAGCACGGGGAATCCGCCCAGCTGTTCCACGGTCCGATCCGCCTGGGCTGCGTGAATAACGTGCGACCAGCGCGGCTGATCGATCTTCAGTTCATCGAGGAGCGAGCTGAATTTCGCGCGGTCCTCGGCCTTGTCGATGGATTCCGCGCTGGTGCCGAGGACTCTCACGCCGGCTTTGGCCAGGCGCATCGCGAGGTTGTTCGGAACCTGGCCGCCCATGCTGACCACGACACCGTCCGGACGCTCGTATTCGTACAGATCCAGCACGGTCTCGAGGCTGATCTCGTCGAAATACAGCCGGTCGCAGATGTCGTAGTCGGTGCTGACCGTCTCCGGGTTGTAGTTCAGCATGATGGTCTCGTAGCCCAGCGCGGAAGCCGCCTGCGCCGCGTTGACCGCACACCAGTCGAATTCCACGCTGGAGCCGATCCGGTAGGTGCCGGAACCGAGGATCAGGACTTTCTTGTGCCGCGACGGGGCGACATCGAAACCGTCGGCGTGATAGGTCGCGTACAGATAATTGGTGTCAGCGGGAAACTCTCCCGCCATGGTGTCGATTTGCGCGAAGCGTGATTCGATGCCGTGTGCCTTGCGCGCGGCGCGAATGGCCTCGGCATCCGCGCCGGTGAGCTTGCCGACGGCCTGGTCGGAGAATCCTAGTCGCTTGACATCGCGCAGCAGGTCCGCGGACAGCGGAAGCGTCGAGCGCGCGAGGCGACCGTGCATCTCCACGACGGGCTCAATGGCGCGCAGAAACCAGCGGTCGATGCGGGTCAGATCGTGAATCGCATCGATGCCGATACCGTCCCGGATTGACTGCGCGATCGCGAAAATCCGCAGCGGGGTGGCGTTCCTCAATTGATCGCGCAGGTCGTCGAACTGGAATGCGCCCGGATCCAGGCCGCGCACGCCAATGTCGAGCATGCGCACCGCCTTTTGGATGACTTCCGCAAACGTGCGGCCGATCGCCATTACCTCGCCGACGCTTTTCATCTCGCTGCCGATCCGCGTCGACGCGCCATGGAACTTGCCGAGGTCCCAGCGCGGAAACTTGCAGACCAGGTAGTCGAGCGCGGGCTCGAAGAACGCCGTGGTGCGGCGCGTGATGCCGTTGGGGATTTCGGTCAGCGCGTAGCCGAGCGCAAGCTTGGCGGCGACGTAGGCCAGCGGATAGCCGGTCGCTTTGCTTGCGAGCGCGCTCGAGCGAGACAGCCGGGCATTGACTTCGATGACGCGGTAGTCCGCGCTTTTCGGGTCGAGCGCGTACTGAATATTGCATTCTCCCACGATGCCGAGATGGCGGATGGTGCGGATCGCGACCGAGCGCAGCAACTGATACTCTGCGTTGTTCAGCGTCTGGGAGGGCGCGACGACGATCGAATCCCCGGTGTGGATGCCCATGGGATCAAAGTTCTCCATGTTGCAGACCGTCACGCAGTTGTCCCGGGCGTCGCGCACCACCTCGTACTCGATCTCTTTCCACCCTTCCAGGCATTCCTCCACCAGCACCTGGGTGACGCCGCCGGAAAGAACGCGCCGCAGCGCCGCGTCGATTTCCGCTTCGACCCGTACGATGCCGCTGCCTTTCCCGCCCAGAGCGTACCCGCCTCGCAGCATGACGGGCAGCCCGATCTCACGGATCGCGGCCCGCGCTTCCTCGGGCGTATGACAGGCACGGCTGCGGGCGGTCTTGACGCCGATCTCGGCGAGGCGTTCTACGAACAGGTGCCGGTCCTCGGTGTCGCGGATTGCGTCGATCGGCGTGCCGAGCACGCGCACGCCATCTTTCGAAAGCATCCCCGCATCGTGCAGTGCGAGACCGCAGTTGAGCGCAGTCTGGCCGCCGAAGGACAGCAGGATCGCGTCCACATTCTCCTTGACGATGATTCTCTCGACCAGCTCCGGGGTCACGGCGACCAGGTAGATGCGGTCGGCCAGCTCCCGACTGGTCTGGATGGTCGCGATGTTCGGGTTCACCAGCACCGTGGCGATCCCTTCCTCGCGCAGCGCCTTGAGGGCCTGCGAGCCGGAGTAGTCGAACTCGCCGGCTTGTCCGATCTGGAGCGCTCCGGAACCGAGCACCATCACTCGACGCGGCTTCCTCGGAAGGTGAACGCCGAACATGCTCAGCCCTGCGCCATCGACTCGACCAGGTGCATGAAGTCGTCGAACAGGAACCCGGTGTCCTCCGGGCCCGGGCTTGCCTCCGGGTGGAACTGGATGCTGAAGTGGGGGCGGTGCCGCGACCTGATGCCTTCGTTGGTGCCGTCGTTTACGTTCACGAACCACGGTTCCCAGTCTTTGGGCAGCGATTCGTCTATTACGGCGTAACCGTGGTTCTGGCTGGTGATGTAGCAGCGACGCGTGAGCAGGTCCTGCACCGGTTGATTGACGCCGCGGTGGCCGTACGGGAGCTTGTAGGTGTCGGCCCCGGCGGCCAGCGCCAGAATCTGGTTGCCCAGGCAAACACCGAAGATCGGTTTGCGGTAGCTCTCCAGGAGCGATCGGACCTGCGCGACGAGCGGCGCCAGGTCCTTCGGATCGCCGGGGCCGTTGCCGATCAGGATTCCGTCGGCCTGCGCTGCGAGACCCGCCAGTTCCGCGTGCCACGGCGCGCGCAGCACGGACGCTCCGCGCGCGAGCAGAGAGCGCGCGATGTTGTCCTTGGCGCCGGCGTCTATCAGCAGGACCGTGAGTTTTCCACCCTCGTAGCGGACCGGTTCGCGCGGCGCGACGAGGCGGAACACCTCTTCTCGCATATCCACCGCCCCGGAGCGTTCCCGCACACCGTCCTTGCTCATCGACGCGGGGTAAAGCAATCCCTGCATCGTGCCGTGCTCGCGCAGCCGCCGGGTGAGCGACCGGGTGTCGACGCCAGTCAGCCCCGGGACGCCTTCGGCCGAGAGCCATTCGTGCAATGACCGGCGCGCCTCGTGATGGCTGTATGCATCCACGTAATGCTGGACCACCAGGGCCTGCACCTGGATGCGGTCGGATTCGTAGGGCCGGTCAAGGCTGCCGGGCCGCCGGGGCGGTGGCACCCCGTAATTGCCCGCAAGCGGGTACGTCAGGACTAGGATCTGGCCGCGGTAAGACGGGTCGGTAAGGGCTTCCACGTACCCGGTCATGGTGGTATTGAAAACGACCTCGCCGCGCACCGGTTTGACCGCCCCGAATGCGCGGCCCTGCATCTGCGTACCGTCATCGAGGCGAAGCAGGACTGCCGTGTTGCGCGCGGCTTCGGGTTGCACTTTCGAGGGTTCAGGCCGATCCGGATCGTTCATGTCAGCCCGTATCTCAGCAAACTGCGGCGTTGTCAACCGGGCTCTTGTTCCGACGCGTCGATCCCGACCCCAGCAGATTCATGCGCGCGGCCGGCAACCTGGCCGCAATCTGCGTCAGCTCCAGCACCTGACGCGAATTCTAACTACTCGATCATCAGGAGCGCGGCGGCCACGTTGCGATCTTCGGATAACAAGACAGCGTAGCTGCGGCAAGCGGCCGCCGTATCCATCACTTCAAACCCGATGCCCGCGCTTAATAGACCGGCGGCGATGTCCGCGGGTGGAAAACGCAACCGCGTTCCGGTTCCGAAGAGGACGATTTCGGGCTTGAGCTGGGCGATCGCGGTGAAGTGCTCGAGCAGCACCTCATCGAAGCGTTGGGGCGGCCAGTCGCGGAGAAGTTGCGTGGGCGTGATGATGAAGCTTTGAGTCAGGGTTTCCTCATTGACTACGATGGCGCCCCGGCGATAGGAGCGGAGGGCATAAGCGCCTGGATGACTTTGGAGATCAAGCCGCATCGGGATCCTAGGCGGAATCGTCATTCACACCGGCGCCGGGCGCTTATTGAGCTTGCGCTGTAGCGTTCTCCGGTGCATTCCCAGACGCCGAGCGCCTTCGGAGACGTTGCCTCCGCACTCGACCAAAACACGCTGAATGTGCTCCCACTCAATGCGGTCCATCGAGATCGGATGCGGCGCGGCCTCGGCGCGGGTATTGCCGTCGTCGCGGTGGAAGGCCGCCATGATTTCGTCGGCGTCGGTGGGCTTGGTGAGGTAGTAAGTAGCGCCGAGCTTTATGGCCTCGACGGCCGTGGTAATGCTGGCATAACCCGTGAGCACGACAATCTTCATCTCGGGATCTCGTGCCCGGAGCCGGGCCACCAGCTCGAGCCCCGAGGGACCGGGCATACGCAGATCGACCACGGCGTAACCGGGCGCATGCTGTTCGGCCAGCCGTAGACCGTCCGCGACGTTGTGAGCGATGAAGATATCGAGGCCTCGCCGGGCCAGCGCATCGCCCAGAACCTCGCAAAACGCGGGATCATCGTCCACCAGTATTAGGGAAGGCGCGGGAGCTTCGAGCATGGCGTCGATCATAACGGCTTCGCGGTCATTAAGGGAATAAGCGGTAAGCCGTGTAGGCTCGTCCCAAGGGGACCCTGGTCGTCGGGAGAGCTCCCGGCGAAATGAGCTTTATCGTTTCTTTGAGACCGCGTGCGACGGCTCGCATTCTTGTTTTCCGGTCCTTCTGCTCCGTTTGATATACTCTAACAGGTGCTTTGGCGCGACTGCTGTAACGATCAAGAGTGGCCACATTGAGCGATGACGCCTAAATCGGAATACGCCGCTTCGAAAACCGGCCGGCTTCGGATTGGAGATGACTGGAACGCCATCACGATCATCGCGCTCTCACAGACCAATCCCCTCAAGGCCGTGGCCGAGTTCGTAGAGAACAGCATCGATGCTGGCGCTCGGACGATTACGATCACGCGCGGCCGAGAACACGGGGCGCATTACCTCACGATCGTGGACGATGGCCGGGGGATCGCGAGAGATCCGGAAGGCCTGCCCGACTTTCGGTACGTGGCGACGCATATTTGCGACTCGATGAAACGCCGGCTCAAGGCAAACGGGGTGGCAGGGATCCAGGGGGAGTTCGGGATAGGTTTACTGAGTTTTTGGACGGTTGGGGAGGAACTCACTCTGACTTCGGCGGCCGTGGATGGCCGAACCTACACGATGCGCATGAAGCGCAACGATCCGAGCTATACGGTGACCGCGCGGCGGCTGCTTTTTCCCGCCTGCGGCACCGAGCTCACCGTAGCTCCGTTACTGTCCGGGATCCGGCAGTTCAGCGGCGAGAAGATCCAATGGTACCTCGCCTCGGAGTTGCGCGAGCGGATCCGGCAATCGGCTGTCGCCATCAAGATCGTGGATCGACAAGCCCGCAAAGAGTTCAAGGTTGAGCCCCGGCAATTCACCGGGCGCTTACTTCACGGCTTGCCGGTACCGACCACGGCGTTCGGTCAAGCCTACGTCGAGATCTATCTGTCGGATCCCGATCCGGCCAAAAAGGTGGGGCTCTATCGCTCAGGCACGCGGCTCATAGACGATCTGGCCGAGATTGACGCCCTGGCGCGGACCCCCTGGACGGAGAGCACCCTCCAGGGCATCGTGGATGTGCCCTTTGTGCACGTGACACCGGCGACGCGTATGGGAGTCATTTACGACGATGTCTTTGCCGCTTTCATCGAAAGCTTAGGCCCCCTAGAGGAGGCACTCGCTAAGCTCATGGAGGAACAGCGCCGTGCCGAAGAGGAGCAAACGAGTCAACAGATCTTGCGGACCATTCAGAAAGCCTTCAAGGAGGCCTTGCTCGCCTTGCCGGTGGAGGAATATGACTGGTTCGAGATCCCCGAACGCTCCCGCCCGGGCTTGGGTTTACCTGCGAGTGGGGTTGCTGGAATGAGTCTGCCCGACGGCGCCGAGGAGCCGCGGCAGGCGGGCAAGTCCGAAGAACGACAGCGGCACTTCTTCGAGTTCGCGGGCCCCTTGTTTCAAGTGCGCGTATCACCTGCTTCCTGTGCGGTCGCTGTCGGCCAATCGCGAACCTTCTCTGCCATCGCCCGCGATCGCACGGGCCACCGGGTCGAGGAGGGCCTCACCTGGTCCTGGGAAATCGTCGAGGGCGAAGGTTCTCTCCAGGATGCCAGGGCCGAGATCGCGATCTTTACGGCGTCGGCCGAGCCCGGGCTCGTGCGGATCAGGCTGTCCGTCACCCAAGGGCCTGTCAGCGGCCAAGCGGAGGCCCTAGTCACGGTAACGGATTCACTATTGCCCGAGACCAAAGATAGCTCCGCGAGTCGCTCGGGGCTCCCTGGATATACCTTCCAACGTGCACCGGGTCAACTTTGGCGATCGCGTTTCGATGAGGATCAGAACGTGATCGTAATCAACAACGGCCATCGTGACTTCGTCTACGCATCGAAAAACAAGGCCCTCAAGCTTCGTTACATCAGCCGATTGTTCGCGAAAGAGCTGGTGTACAAGAACTTTCCGGGAATTCCGCCCGCCGAGCTCCTCGAACGCCTGATCGAGCTTTCGCTCTACACCGAGGAGAACCTTAAATAGTGCGGGTAGCCGCATCATAACGGCTTCGCGGTCATTAAGGGCGTGAGTGGTAAGCCGATTTTGACGCATACGCCGGAAGGCCTCCGCTCTTGAAGATCGAGCGTACCGCCGAGCCGATCGAGCGTCGTGCGCGCGAGATACAAGCCAAGGCCCAAGCCCTTTCCCGCGGGTTTGGTGGTTACGAAAGGTTTCCCGATGTGCTCGCGCAACGTTTCGGGCAGGCCGGCGCCATCGTCGTAGACCGTGATCTCGAGGCGATCGTCGGTCCACACGGCCTCTACCGCCACGGTTTGCGCCGCCGCATCGGCGGCGTTGTTGAGCACATTGAGGAGAGCCTGTGTAAGGGTTCGATCGGCGATGATTTGCGCTGCCGGCTGCGGTCCGGAACGCTTCACCCGCGGCGCGAGCCCGGGATGTAGCTCACGCCATTCGCCGATCAGATCCTCGAGATAGCGATCTAGATAAACGGGCCGGCCCGCGTCGGCTTGGGCCGCGCCCGAACGCGCCGCCATGCTCGATAGAATCCCTTTACAGCGCATCACCTGGCTGCGCAATAACTGAAGTTTTTCCGTGAGCGTCTCGTTGTCCTCATAGTCGTGTTCCAATTCCTTAGCCAAGATAGCGATCGTCGCGAGCGGCGTCCCGAGCTCGTGGGCCGTTCCGGTGGCCAGCGAGCCCAAGGCCGCGAGTTGGCCGGCTTCGAGCGCTTTTTCCCGGGCCTGCGCAAGATCCCGGTCGTGTTGGCGCAAGGTGGAGCCCATACGCGCCACGAAATACGCCACGACCATGGCGCTCAATAGAAACCCGAGCCACATCCCCCAGACGTGGAAGGTAAACTCATGTCCGATCTGGGTGCTCTCCGGAGGATGGACTTCGACGAAAAGCGGGTGCACATGAACGAACAAAAGCCCCGTGTAAAAGAGCGCCGCCTCGGCGGCAATGACCCAGGTATAGCGGCGCGGCAGGAGGGCCGCGGCGACGATGACGGGCAAAAGTAGCAAGGATGCAAATGGATTAGCCGATCCTCCTGTAAACAATAACAGCACCGCTAGCCCGAGGACATCGACCAGAAGCTGTGTCAGGATGCTGCGCTCCGAAACCGGGATCCCCGATTGAAGGGTGCGCCAACTGAAAAACGTGAAACCGCCGAGAGCGATGATTACAATTGCCACGGGCAGTATTGAGGGCGGCATCCCCAGGATATAATGCGCGGCGATGGCCGCGGCGAGTTGCCCGACGATCACGACCACCCGTACCAGCAATAAGTACTGAAGGCAGAGCCTCGACAGCGCGCTGTCGCGGGGGGCTGGATCGGCGTTCGCGTCTGTAAGCATCTTTGGAGTCCGGAAACCGGTGCGCCGCGGCCGTTCTGGAGCTGCTGTCAGACCGCACAATGTTATTCTAGCATTGCCGTTGCGAGAAACCTTATCCGGACAACAAGCCGATTCACTGGCAAACATGAGCAACAAACCACATCGCCTTGGCAAATACCGTATTGTGAGGGAGCTGTCCCGCAACAGTTCAGCGGCGGTTTTCCTCGCCCAAGATCCCTACGTCGATCGCCCGGTCGCACTCAAGGTTCCCGCGGCGAGCATTGCGGAGGTTGCTCCGGAGGAAACCCGGAATCGATTTTTTATCGAGGCGCAAACAACGGCGGCGCTACGACATCCCAACATCGTGCAAGTATTCGACGCCGGAATCGAGGGTGATACCTGTTATATCGCGATGGAGTACATCATAGAAGGGGCGACGCTTAAAGCGCATTGTACGCCGGATCGCCTGTTGCCGGTGGAGCGTGTCGTTGAGCTTATTTTTAGATGTGCGAAAGCCCTGGATTATGCGCACGCGAAGGGTGTGTTACACCGCGACATCAAGCCTACTAATCTATTATTGACCCCCGAGGGCGAGGTTAAGATCGGCGATTTCGGTATCGCTTACATCAACCGCGGCAACAGCACCGATGGCCTGACGCTCAGCTTCGCGGGCTCGCCAGGCTATATGTCGCCCGAGCAGGTCCAAGAGGAGCCCATCTCAGGCCAAACCGATCTCTTTTCCCTGGGCGTGGTCATGTATGAAATGCTGACGGGCCGGCATCCCTTTTACGCCCAGCGCTTTTCGGAGGTGATCCATAAGGTCGTTAACGAGGATGCGGCGCCGATGAGCGCATACGGGCCCGATACTTCCCCCGTCTTGGAACGTATCGTCGCGCGTGCGCTCGAAAAAGCGCCGGCGAACCGCTATAAACGCGGCCTCGATTTGGCTTCGGATCTCGCGGCGATCTTCGGATCTCTATGGGTGCCGGCACGCGACATATCGCTGAGCGAGCGCTTTCGCGAGCTGCGGCGGCTCGCGTTTTTTTCCGAGTTTAGCGATGAAGAACTGTGGACAATTATCCGCGGCAGTATCCGACAAGAGTTCTCGGACGATGACCCGATACTGACCGGTGGCGAGATCGAGGGCGCGTTCTACATCATCGTGGAAGGCAGCGCCGTCGTAGTGCACGCGAAAAAGAAGATGGCCCTGCTCAACGAAGGCGGTTGCTTCGGGGAAATCGGCAAGATCACCGAGGGCGCACGGGCGGCGGCGATCATAGCGAATCGCCATTGTTCGGTGCTCAAGATCAACGAAACGATGCTGGAGCAGTTATCACCGGAGTGTCAACTGCGTTTTTACCGGCTGTTTATGAAGAGCGTGCTCCAGCGTTTGGCGAGCGTGACGGAATTCGCGCTAAAACATCTGGGATAATGAATATACTTCGCGGACGGGTATGAACCCCGCTCTTGACCAAAGGGGAGAGCTGCGCCTCTCCCCTTTGGAAACCCCATGGCTAAGGTATCCGCGGCAAGACCGCGGGGTATGCGTTTAATAGATTAATCACTGGCATTCGCAATGGCCCCGCGACTCCCGCGAATCGTCATCGTCTTAGGCCTGGTCGCATTCCTAAACGACGCCGCGAGCGAGATGATCACGCCGCTCCTGCCGGTTTTTCTGGTGACCACGCTCGGGGCGGGACCGGCAATCGTCGGTTTGATCGAGGGCATCGCCGAGTCGCTGTCGAGTATCCTCAAGCTCGTGTCGGGTTGGCTCGTGGATCGGGGGTGGAGCACCAGGCGCCTGGTGTTGGGGGGTTACGGACTCTCGAACAGCGTGCGGCCGCTGCTCGGCCTGGCGTTTGGATGGACTTGGGTACTCGTGCTGCGAGCGCTCGATCGCATCGGCAAGGGGCTGCGCACCTCGCCTCGTGACGCCATGATTGCCATGAGCATGGTAGACCGCGGCCGTGCTTTTGGTTTTCATCGCGGTATGGATCATGCCGGCGCCATGCTCGGAGCGGCGATTGCGTTCGCCTTACTCTATGTGGGCGCGGAGCTGCAATCGGTGTTCATGCTCTCCGTCATCCCGGGGATTGCCGCAATCCTCTTGCTGTGGCGCGGCTTACCGCAGCCCAGGATTGCCTCCCGTACGGAGCGAGCCCCGCTCAGGTGGCAAGGGCTCGCGTGGCCGCTCCGGGGATTGATACTTTCCTCGGGGGTGCTCGCGCTGGCCACCGTGCCCGAGGCGTTCATGGTGCTCTGGGCTACCGAGCACGGCGTGAGCAATGCGGCGATCCCGTTGTTGTGGATGCTCGGGCATGCCTGCAAGGCTATCCTGGCCTATGCCGCCGGCGATCTCTCCGACCGGCTGGGGCGGGTGGCTGTCGTTGTGGCCGGATGGGGCGGGCGCATCGCGGTCATGCTGATGATCATAACGCTGGGCGACGGACCGCTCCTGGTCTGGTGCCTCTTCGTTGCCTACGGCGCCGCCCTGGCCTGTACCGAAGGCGCGGAACGGGCGCTCGTCGGCGACTATGCGCCGACCCCTCAGAAAGCCACGGCTTTCGGGCTTTATCATTTGGTATCGAGCTTGTTCGCCTTGCCGGGCGCGGTCGGCTTAGGGTTAATGTGGGAGTGGTGGGGCTGGAACGCCGCCTTGGTGACTGCGGCCGTCGTGACCGCGGTCGCGGCGGGGGTTTTTTTAACACTCGTTTCTCGGATGTCCGTATCGGCACGCGCGGGATTACAAGATGCGGGTTAGGGAGCCGGGTCCCCGTGCGGGGCATGGATGAATCGATTCATGAGCTCGCGCGTCGAGCCGTCGTGATCGGTGCCGATCGCTTGCGTTTCTAACTCGGACGCGACACGCCTGGCAAGCTGTTTACCGAGCTCGACACCCTATTGATCGAAGGAGTTGATCCCCCAGATCACGCCTTCGACGAAGGTCCTGTGCTCATAGGCGGCGATCAGCGCGCCCAAGGTCTCGGGGGTTAATCGTTCGTAAACCAAGGTGTTGCTCGGTTTGTTCCCGGGGAACACCTTGTGCGGTCGCAACGACTCAATGTTGGGGGACGGGAGCCCCGCTGTCACGAGCTCGGCAAGCACTTCGTCCTCGTTCTTGCCGCGCATCAACGCCTCGGATTGAGCGACGCAGCTCGCGAATAAGAGCTCGTGCTGCCGGCCGATCCGGTAGTAGCCCCGCAAGGGCCTCGAGGTTAGTCGACACGGCGAGGAAATGGCGGCTGACATCCGCGGGATCCCCGATGCGATCGAAAAACCAGCGCTTGGCGGCTTCGGCGTTGGTGAGGGTTTCGAGTGTTGTGAAGGTCTTGGATGCGATCATGAATAACGTCGAGCCCGGATCGAGCTGCTCGAGGACCTCGCCGAGATCGGCCGGATCGATGTTGGAAACAAAGTGCACGCGCATGTCACCTTTGCGGTAGGGTATGCCCAGCCGGCGCAAGAAATACGTGATGAATATGGAATGGTTCGGTGATGCCCAGACGATCTTGCGCCGGTACTCTCGCGCCAGTGGCCATTTCGGGCGGCGCAATAGATGACCGTGAAGCAATCATCCGAAGGAGAGACGCTATGCGAACGTGCTGGCCGACGACCCCAACGGGCAAACCCTGATTCCGAGCCAAGAGGCAAAGATCCGCTTTGTCGATTATGATTGGGACTTGAACGATTTCAGAGATAGCCGGGAGTATGACGATGAATAGGCTGTGGCGAAATGATCGCTCGGCTCTCGCGGAGCCTGCGAGCCGCGAGCCTCGCAAGAGGCCGCCGGCGGGATCGCTCTGTGCCGCTGAGGATCATGAAGATCACTACTTGAGCCCCGAAGAGATCCACGCCGGGCCGCTGTCCATGCGGCGATCAAGGCCTTTTTGCAGAACCCCGGACTTTGGCGGCAAGGGGTGAGCTGGCTAAGCCGGATTTTGTGGGCCGCCAGAGCGGACCTCTGGGCCGCTCGCGGCCGCATCAATAAACTGTCGTTTGTCATCCATAACTTCATGGATGCCTGCCGGCTCGAGCGTGAACGCGTGCACGCATGCGTTTTCATGGTGGCCTCGGCCGAGGGCCCCATCTCGATGTGTCTGCACAACGCCAAACGCGACGCCTACATCCTCCGGCCCCTAAAGCTGGCAACCGCGGACGGCGAAGGGCTCTGGGATCCCTTGACCGGCGTGACCACCACAGGGGAAGCCGCCAACGTCTCGTTGCAGGGCCGAGACCTCGCTCCGCGCACTCTTCCTCGCAAATACCTCCGGGGCAGGCAACGGCAGGCACTCCTGGGCGACACTGTTAAACCGGCCAGCATGTAGAACCAACGCTGCCTGAACACGTCAAGGACAACGCAATTGATAACTCAACGCCCCTGGGTTGCGGTCCTGCTAGTGCAAATTACCCTCTCGGGTTGCGCGTCGCTGGTCAAGCTACCGGAGTTAACCGATGATGTTATGGGCGAATTGCCGATCCAAGCCTACGCACGAGTGCTGCACGAATACGTCAATGACCGTGGCGAAGTGGATTTCCCAGCACTGCAGCGCGATCGAGCGGACCTCGATCGTTACGTGGCCTATGTCGCCCGTATCCCCGCAAGCGAGTTTTCCCATCCGTGGGAGCGCCTCGCCCATTACATCAATAGCTACAACGCCCTGTCCAACGTGATCGATCTGGGCATTCCGGACACCCACGCGGGATGGCGAAAGATCCGCTTCTTCGTACTGCGAGAGTTCAACATCGGCGGCAAACCAATGTCACTCTATGCTTATGAGAACGACGTCATCCGCAAGCTCGGTGAGCCGCGGGTCCACTTTGCGCTTAACTGCGTCGCGCTCGGCTGCCCTATCCTGCCCAAGAAACCCTTCAGCGGAAAACGGCTGGACGCGGAGCTTGAGCGCGAGACCAGTAAATTCTTTTCGGAGAATCGAAACTTGCGCGTCGACCACGCAAACAAGACCATCCATGTCGGCGAGATCCTGGATTTTTATACGGAAGACTTCACGCCCGCGCAGGCTCCGAGCTTGATCGCCTACATCAACCGTTACCTCGCGGAGCCCATACCCGAAGACTATGCGGTGCGATTCAGCGACTACGACTGGACGATCGCCAATTCGCGACGCCAAGACCGGCCCGCTGGAACCGCACTTGCTGATTAACCCGGTGCGGCGAGCCGCGCTCCCGTGCTCATTGTAATCCGCTACTTTCTCGGTGTGCTTTTCGTGGCCACCGGGATCGGTAAACTCCTCGACAATCGCGCTTTTGCAGAGGTCATCGCGACTTATCAACTCCCGGTTCCAGAGAGCTTGTTGCTGCCACTCGCCCTCGGCATCGCGTTGCTGGAGTTTACGATCGGTCTCAACATCCTGTGGGGGCGACGGCTGCAATCCAACGTGCTTGCGACGCTGTGCTTTCATATCGCTTACACGGCGCTTGCAGTCTCGACGCTCTTGCGCGAAATTCCGATCGAGAACTGCGGGTGTTTCGGCGCGTTCCTCGCCCGCCCCCTGCGATGGTCAAGTGTCGCTGAAGATGTCGCGCTTATGGCCGTGAGCGCCTTGGGCCTAAGATTGCTGAAGGGCGTAAAAAACCGGTCCGCGCTTTAACGTTGCGCGCACGCGACAGACCGCGGCACACCGTTCCAGGACGGACCCCGGCAGGTTGCTTGCGGAGCGGCGCAAATCGTGTCAAAGCGCTGGGTGTGAGACGCGGCGAGGTTAAGGGGTTGCCGGAAGGTCGAAGCTGAAGGTGGTCCCGGCCGCGGGGTTGCTCACCACGCTGATCTCGGTGCCGTGCAGCTCCAGGATGCGCTTGACGATGGCGAGGCCGAGCCCTGCGGAGCGGGTCTTCTCGGGGGTGTCCTCGCTGTGATAGAAGCGGTCGAAGATGTAAGGCAGCCGCTCGGGAGGGATCCCAGCGCCTGTGTCCGAGACCGCCACCTGCACCCGGCGGCGATCGGTACCGAGGGCCAGCCGTACCACGCCGCCTTCCTGGGTGTAACGCAGCGCATTCTCGATAAGGTTCTCGAACACACGCTCGATCATGGCGATGTCGGCATTCACGAAGGGGGCGTCGTGCTGCAGCTCGGTTTCGATCCGCACGCCCCCCGTGTGCGCGTAGAGCTCGTATTTCTGAGCCACGTCCTGCATGAGCTCGCCCAGCGAATGGGGTTCGCACTGCGGCAGGGTCTCACGGGAGTCGAGCTTGGCTAGCTCGAACATGTGCGCCACGAGGACTTCGAGCCGATCGCCATGCCGTTTGGCGGTCTCGAGGTAGCGGCGTTGCTCTTCGACTGGCAGGCTGTCCCCTTTGATCAGGAGCGTCTCGAGATACCCCTGCATGGCCGAAAGCGGTGTGCGCAGGTCGTGGGAGACATTGGCCACGAGCTCACGGCGCATCGTGTCGGTCCGCGCCAGCTTCCGAAGCTGGTCGATGATACGCGCCGACATCGCGTGGACGATAGTACCGAGCCGGTCGATCTCGTCCCGGCCCGCGGGGTTCGGCAAAAAGGCGAGCGGCGCGGCGAAGTTGCTGGCCTCGAACGCC
>Ga0187892_10000667_pt1 | contig 87143 bp, 67 predicted proteins | sample MA1701073metaG_FD_139345 | JGI IMG/M metagenome (GOLD analysis project Ga0187892, IMG submission 139345) | Bio-ooze microbial communities from a basaltic lava cave in the Kipuka Kanohina Cave System on the Island of Hawaii, USA - MA170107-3 metaG ... | reverse complement strand
TATGGGTGAAGAGGGCGGGGGGCCGATCTAACGCACAAGCTCAAAGGCTTCAGGCCACTTCGGCCTCCCCGGAGTTGCCGTGAAGTCTACTCACGACCACTCAAACGTCAAGGTACAAGGCCTCTGGCTATGGTGTCGTGGCAATGGAAGGTAATCCTCTCTTCGCAAGATTCCCGAAGATACTGTTCGTTTCTATCCCATTTGCTGACTTCGTTTCAAAGCGGGCGGCAGATCTCGGTCTGCACCAAACAACGCGCACATGCCGCGGAGGGCTATTTTATAGAGCACAACTTCTCACCACGGCTCAGAGCCGTTCGCATTCGATTCCCGCTCTGGTTGCGGGATTAGTGATCTTAACCGGCCTCTTGGTCGGAGTCGTTTTGGTACGGTGGGAGACCGAGTTGGATTTAGGTAACGACCTCAGCCATTTCGAGGGGAAGAGTCTCAGCAGAACGAAACTGCTGGTTTGGATTCGTTATCGGTATGATGGCGGGCAAGGTGGACGCAATATTTGTCTCTCGGCGAACGCCTTGAGCAGCGATGGCCGCCAGTATCCCGATACAGTGTATGGTATTGCTCCGGTTCGGATTGGCGAGGGCAGAGCCAGTGTTGCAATCACGAAGCGCCACGGGAAGGCTCCCGGAGTCAGCGAGAGGGTCAGAGTTTGCCTGCAAGAAGGCACCACGGGCAAACCCTTTTACTGTGAGACCTATCCCTACAATCATTCCTGGTCAGAGAATCTGCCAGGCGAGCCGCTCGGCCACAATGAGATTGGCGGATTCTCCATCCCGATGGATTCAAAGGAGACAGTAGTTCGAGTGGCCTACGCCTGGGTGACCACGGCAAGAACGACATTCGCTTGGTGGCCTTTGCCCTGCAAAGAAGCGGGATGCAAGTACCTGGCACCTACCCGGTCCCGGTCAAGATCAGCACTGGATATGGTAGAGCAAGCCTGAAGATCCGTAAGGTACCCGGTTATCCGCCAGCTATCAGAGACAAGTTGAGGGTCTGTATGTTGACTCCTGAAGGTCAAGCATTTTGCTGCGAGGAATTTCCGAAGTACTAGCCAGATTCAAGGCCTAACCGGGCCGCCTGCAGCCGACGGCAGAAAGCAGCGTGGCCGAGGCGGGAAGCGTTATGCAGACAGAACCGAGTCTTGTCGGATGAGGGTTGAGGCCGCGCTAGCTTGCGCGCATTATTGAGTTCTTCCTTTCCAGTAGCGCCTAGTTCGACGACATTGGTTGGTGGTTTGTCATGACTCCTGAAGCCGACACGCAGCTGTTCCGTTTCTTAGACAACCTTAATGCACGTCTAAGAGAGGCCAGAGACGACAGGAAGGCACTACGGCTTTCGCTTCGCTTGGCTTGTGATTTCCTAAAAGTTAGACATGGATGCCTGGCTATCCTTCCACCCGGCAGCGAGCTAGCTGAATTGATGTTTGTCCTTCCTCGCGGAGGAACGTGGGACCTTGAATTGTTGACTGCCTTTATTCGCCGGCAAATGCCGGCCGTTCCGCCGGATATTCTTCTGTTGCCCTTGAACCGGCGGGACCGTTTGTGGGCAGTATTGGGGCTGAGGTTTCAGGAAGGCAAGTTTGCGAGATATGCTGACGTAAGAGCAGCCCATCGAATCGCAAGGGCGGTCGCAGAAGGCATTCAGCAAATGGATTGGGAAAAGATCGTCGAGGTAAGATCCGGCATTGACCATAAAATCATGGAGCAGCTGCGTCCAAAGGATTTGTTCTACCAAATCCTCCATGGATTGCGCTCACTGACGCACTACGATCACTCGTCAGGGCTTCTCATCTGTGGGGAGCGCGGGAGTGTTCTCGAAGTGGTGGCCGAGCAAATCACCTGGCTCAAGGGAAAGAGTCGCCGCATCGGACTGAGGCTGCCACTCAGTGGATCCTTATGGGACACGATGCGGGAGGGCACTGTCTTTGGATTTGACAGAGAAGGAGATCAGTGGCGCGAGTGGCCTGGCCAGAGGCCGAGTCCTCTGGCTGACCTCCTGGACTACAACCGTCGGGCAGATGGTTCGGAGCCGGTATCCCGCGAAGCCGCGCTTCTTTGCGCTCCGCTGGCGACACGTGAGCGCGTACTTGGAGTACTCAAAGTGGCCGCGCGCCACGCAGGCACTTTCGGTATTTATGAGGCCAGACTCCTTCAGCGCTTCATGCCTCTGGCGGCCATCGCGATCCAGAACTCGCATCGGACCGTTACGCTGGAGTCCAAAATGCTGGAGGCGGAAAAGAAACATGCGATCGCCAATCTGGCCCGTGGCGTCTCCCATGATGTCAACAATGCCCTGGGATCGGTCTTGCCTCTGGTGCAGCAAATGATTGCCGATGTCAAATCCGGCCCAATCGAGACCCGCCTTGTGACCGAAGACCTCCTGCAGATCGAACAATCAATCCAGACTTGCCGGCGCATTTTCGGCGGCATGTTGGCCATGGCACGCGGATCGGGTCAGAAAATTGGGGTGGGAAATGTGCCCCGTGCTATTGAATCCACTCTCGGGATCCTCAAGGACAGCATTCGGCGACAGGGAGTTCAATTGAATCTTGAGTTGCCGGAGGGCCTTCCAGTGGTTAGAGGTGGGCAGGGAGATCTGGAACAACTCTTCCTTAATCTCGTGACGAATGCTCGCGACGCGATGCCCACGGGCGGCGTACTCTCTGTTCAGGCTCGACGCTCGATCCATATGGTGGAGGTGACTATCGAGGACACCGGCTGCGGCATTCCGCCGGAGCACATGTCTCGGATCCACGAGCCTTTCTTCACTACCAAACAGAGTGGCAACGGCCTAGGATTGTCTATTTGCCGGTCCATTATATGGGACATCCGCGGCGATTTGAAGATCCACAACCGAAAAGGCCCAGGCACTCAGGCTAGAGTGTTGTTGCCTGTTCTTGAGGACACTGAGCACGGAACTGAGAGATGATTCTGGCACGGATTCTTGTGGTCGATGATGATTCAGGGATTCTTCGCTCAGTGGAACGAGTGCTCGGCCACCACTATGAGGTGGTTTGCACGCTGTCGCCGGCAGAGGCCATCGAGCTTTCGAACCAATTCAAACCAGATTTGGCCATACTCGACATTCGGATGCCCGAAATGGACGGATTCCAATTAATGGGCCGATTGAAAGATTCCCGGCCGGATTTGGACATCATTCTCATGACTGGAAGTGTCCACGAACTGGACGCCCAGCTGGTTCGGGCCATCCGAGAGAAAGCTTTTTACTTCCTTCAAAAACCATTTGATCGGGAGGTCCTCCTGACTCTGGTCGAGCGATGTCTGGAGCTACGAAAACTGGAGAGAAAGAATCATCTGCACCTGATGCGCCTTGAAAAGGAGCTGGCTGAAGCGCGGGCCTTCCAGCAGAGTCTATTGCCTCCGGAGCACGGCAGCGTGGGCGGTATTTCCGTCTTTGCCCGATACATTCCTTGTTCCGGGTTGGGGGGTGATTTTTACGACTATGCTTCGACCGGGCATCCCGGTGCCACGGTGATTGTGGCTGATGTCTCTGGACACGGCGTATCTGCAGCCATGTTGACAGGAATTGTAAAGTCAGCATTTCACTCTGCCAGTGTTGACGCGTATGCGCCAATCTCAATTGTAGAAAGAATCTCTGTCGGGCTTCGGGCTTTCAGTAGTGATCAGTTCATTACCCTGATATGCGTCCGCGTTTATTTTGACGGACCGCTTCTCGAGTACGTCAATGCCGGACATCCTCCAGGAATTCTCTGGGAGGAGGGTTGTGCACCGGCGTTCCTCGAAGCAACTGGTCCTTTGATCTCCCCAGCCTTCCCTGACTTTTCATGGAGGCAGGAAACATTGCGTCCGCAACGCCAGGACAGGCTGCTCCTTTTCACCGACGGCATTTCGGAAATAGAGGGAGAACACGAATTGTATGGTGTGGAGCGAATGGTTGTTGAATTGAAAAAGAAACAGCAGCGTGGACCCGAGCTGCTCGACCAGATCCTGGGATCTGCCAAACGCTTTTCTGGAGGCCGTCCCATCCACGACGACTTGACTCTACTGACAATGACGCTTAAGTGAACGAGTGGGTAGCAGACTTAAGCAAACCTATAGCAACGAAATCCCGGTGGGGACTTTGGCAGGATTAGTTGAAAAATAGGTATGGCCGGTCAGAACAGCTTCGGGCCCAACGATTTGGCGCCGCTCTACATCACCTGGTTTTCCTCGGGCAAGATTCAGCAAGCATTGGCACGCGAGGCAGAGCTTCGCAGGTCGTCGTCTCCATAGTTGCTGTCGTTGAAATCGAATCCTTCCGGCACCCAAGAAACAGAGTCAGAAGCAAACAGGTTCGTCGCACAGCCCAATGGAGACTATCAAATAGCGATCTATGGACCTCTCATGCACTCTTTCAACGAGGTGTCTTTGGACGATTTGAAACAAAAGACTTTCCTCTCATCCAAGAAATACAGATCGAAGAAAATTCTTCTCAAGAGCTACGCCCCGCCCAAGGATCGCAGTGACCGGATGGCGGTATTTTCCTTTGAACGTCAAATCAATGGAAAACCCGCTTTTGGACTGGAAGATCAGGAAGTTGAATTTAGCGCAAAGGGCAAAAAGATCTTCCTCAAGGCTTCGTTCAACTTGCCAAAGATGATCCATGAGGCAAATCTGGATTTGTAGGCTGCGTAAAACAGGGATAACCAGCTTGTGCGCGAGAAACAGCTTGTCGATACATTCGGCTCGCCTATCGCCAAAAGAGTTCGTCTGGCTGCCGAGACAGCCAACAGCGCGGAGAACTGTGTCGTTGGGCAAGAAGCCGCATCCTTGAAAGAATTGAAAATCCTCCGGCGCAAGGCGGGCGCAGGAGCGCCCGCTCCACCCAGTTCGAACCTGCACTCCCCACGCGTTTTCTCCTGCGGGTTTGGAGGACGGGGCGGATCAGGGTTGGCTCAATTCAATTCTTTCACAGCTCCAGGGAGACAAAGGAGTTCCACCTCTCTCCAAATGCACAAGCTCCTGACGACTGGTTCACGCGAGTGGTCTGGACTGGACTCCGATTTGTGACAACACTTAATGCATTTGTATTAGTTCAGGACTTGCGGTCTGAACCGCCTGGAGCGCTCGCGCTGACACAACGTCTGGCTGGTGTCAGCTTCCAAAAATCTCCAGCAGGTCTGCCGGCCTCTCCGCTGCGAAATCGGGCTGCTCCTGTTCCAGTTCGCTTTTCGGGACTGGCCCCCAAAGTGCCGCAACCGTCTGTACCCCTGCGGCGCGTCCTGCTTTCATGTCGTGGCGGCTGTCGCCCACGTACGCTGCCTGGTGCGGAGCGAGGTGCAACTGCTCCAGCGCGAGATGCAGCGGGGCCGGATGGGGTTTGTGCCTCTCAGTGTCTTCCATGCAAACAATCACGTCGAGAACCTCGAACAACGAGCACAGCCGCAGGCCTCGCAGGGCAAACTCCCGGCTTTTTGAGGTGACTACACCGATCTTCCGTCCTTGCCTGCACAATCGCGACAGTGCATCGCCAACTCCGTTGAAGGGTCTTGCCAGGCGATCGTGGTTAGCTCTGTTGCAGGCGCGGTATTCGGTCAGCAGCTGTTCGATTAAGTCTTCTGTCCTGGCTTCGCCGATCCGCTCCAGACACAGGTCATCCAGCGTCGCCAGCAAACGGCGCATGGCGTCTTTCAGCGGAATGCCCATCGTCGCGATCAGGGTCTCCCGTGAATGAATTCGGTCGCAAACGGTCTGCCAGGAATGATTGAAGCAGTGCAAAATCAAATCTGTTGTGTCGATCAGAGTGCCATCCAAATCGAACAGTATGGCCTTGAAGTGCGTCATTCTCCCTCTCAGAGGCTTCTGGTCAAAGAAGTGATCTTCGCATAGAAAGGCCAACCAGCAAATTTGAAACTCCCCATCTCAGGCAATGTCTTAACGCCTGGGATCACATTGGGCATTGGCAGCGAGAGGACAACCTCAGCGGAGTACCAGCAAGCTCTACCAGCAACAGAGTCTCTGGCTGCAGAGCCCAATCAAGGAGAGCGCTGAATTCAGCTGGAACGCAGACTCTCTCTTGCCCCACAAAATCAGACCGATAGCCCGACATTACGCGGGAGCCGGCTTGCATTCGCAGCTTGATGCTCTGGAAGCAGAGGCATTGATCGTGGTACCCGAGTTCATCGCCAGTCATTCGGACAATTCCACTCTGAACAATTTGCATTCCTGTTGGGATCTCTCGCGACCCTTGGTAGACTCCCCATCGTAGAGCCCGCCCATAAGTCAGCAACGGATTCACGCTCATGAAAGTCACAGAACTGGAGCTGTTCAAGGTTCCTCCGCGTTGGGCCTTTCTGAAGATCACCACGGACGAAGGGCTGGCTGGCTGGGGCGAACCGGTCATTGAAGGTCGTGCCGACACGGTGATTGCGGCAGTGCGAGAAATGAAGGACTATCTGATCGGCAAGGATCCCTAGCGAATTGAAGACCACTTTCAGGTGCTCTACCGCGGCGGCTTCTACCGTGGCGGCGAAATCCTCATGAGCGCCATTTCGGGCATCGAACAGGCGCTTTGGGACATCAAGGGCAAGTATTACGAAGCTCCTGTGTATGAACTGCTCGGGGGCGCCGTGCGCGACAGGATTCGAGTCTATTCCTGGATCGGCGGCGACCGGCCGGCCGAAGCTGGCGAGCAGGCTGCCCGGCTCGTGGCTGCGGGCGCAACGGCACTCAAGATGCTCGCCACTGAAGAGCTCCATTACATCGATTCCCATGTGAAGATCGATGCGGTGCTCGAACGGGTGGACTGCGTGCGCCGGGCTGTCGGGCCTCAGGTCGGCATTGCCGTCGATTTTCACGGCCGTGCCCACCGTGCGATGGCCAAAGTGCTGGCCAAGGCACTGGAGCCCTTTCGTCTGATGTTCATCGAAGAGCCGGTACTGCCAGAGAACAACGAGGCCTTGCGCGAGATAGCTAACCACACTTCAATACCCATCGCCACGGGTGAGCGCATGTATACGCGCTGGGGATTCAAAGGGCTCTTTGAGCAGGGTTGCGCTGATATCATTCAGCCCGATCTGTCGCACGCGGGCGGCATCCTCGAATGCAGGAAAATCGCGGCCATGGCAGAGGCCTATGATGTGGCTGTGGCTCCGCACTGCCCGCTGGGCCCGATTGCATTGGCTGCCTGTATCCAGCTGGACGGCTGCACTCCCAACGCCTTTATTCAGGAGCAGAGCCTGGGTATTCACTATCACAAAGGCAACGATTTGCTCGACTACCTGGCCGACCCTGCGGTATTCAATTTTAGCCAGGGCTATATCGACCTGCCCACGGCCCCGGGCCTGGGGATTGAGATCAACGAGGACAAGGTGCGGGAAGCTGCCCGCACAGGGCACAATTGGAAACCACCGGTGTGGAGAAACGAAGATGGAACCGTGGCGGAATGGTAACAACCAGTTGCTTCGAGACTCATTCTCTTAACGCTGTAAAGAAACTCTCTCCAGCTCGCCATTTTCCATATATCGAGGATCCACCGTTTGATAGATTCTCTTTACTCCCTGTTGGGATCTATGGTCCGATACTCTTGAGGTGTGCGATGAAAACAGTCAATCCAATCTGCCTGTCTCTTCTCCTCTGCTTTCTCTCAGCAACCGAGGCGCACTCTCAGGCCTTGCCACTAGTTGCCGAGGCCGAGACCCAGCCGCTGCTGGCCCAGACCATCCGGCTCGACGATGCCCTTTCCAGCCTCGGCAGCATGCTTTCCGGCTCGGATTCGCGACGTCTGCGGGCACTGCAAACCAGGCCGCATGATCGAGAAGTGGTTCGCGAGATTCAAGCCATCCTCGACCCTTACTGTCTCGCGATGGTAGAAATCAACCCGGAAGCCCGCGTCAAAGTCATCCGAGGCCCAGCCTCGGCCCAGCTCCTTCAGAACGGCTGGAAGAGCTTTCTGGTGAAGGTCCACAATCAGGCCGCCGTCAACTCAGCACTCGAAGCCGAAAGTCCCAATGCCGGTCCGTTGCTGCACGGCTCAACGGGCGCCCCGCGCCGTAAAGACGAGAATGTGATCGAACCCGGAGAAGTAGCCAGCCGGTTTCTGGAGCTCTCCATGTATCGCCAGCGCCCCATGACCAAGCAGCTTTCAGGCTTGGCTCTTGAATACGCCATCGTGCAGATCTACAGCCGGACTGCCGGCCAGCGCGAGGCAAAAATTGGCTTTCACATCGGCCAGGGGACCCAGGACATCGGCTATCGCAATGCGGTTGACGTTCTTTTCAATTGCCAGCCATCCGTGAAAGTCGTTTTTCGGATCAAAGACGACGATGGTTCTCCATCGATGGCTTCGTTGGTGATCACTGACGGCGTCGAGCGGCTGCTGGAGGACCCTGAGAAAGACCCGTTCCCAAAAGATTATCGTTTGACACTGGCCTATCGAAGAAACTGGGAAGAAGGCAAATTTGATGGAGCGCAAGATAAGCGGGGCACCAAGCGTCTCATCGGTGTGTATCCCCTGCCCTCGCGCCGTCATGCCGGCAGTGACGAATTTCCCGACTTCTTCTTCCATCCCCAGGTCTATCGTGCAGACGGCGAGCACGTTTATCTTCCGCCGGGCAGGTACCATGTTGCCTTCACCCGGGGACCGGAGTATGTCGCGCAGTCGTTGCAGGTAAACGTGCCCGCCGATGCCAAGTCGCACGAAGTATCGCTGCGTCTGAAGCGGTGGGTTCATCTGGCGCAGCTAGGTTGGTACAGTGGCGACCATCATGTTCACGCTGCCGGTTGCAGCCATTACGAGAGTCCGGAGGAAGGTGTAGCACCGGAGCACATGTGGCGTCAGGCGCTGGGTGAAGACCTCAACGTGTCCTGTGTGTTGAGTTGGGGGCCTTGCTGGTATCATCAGAAGACCTATTTCAAAGGTGAGGTGCATCCGCTCTCAAACGACCGCAACGTGATGCGCTATGACGTGGAAGTCTCTGGCTTCCCGTCATCGCATGCGGGACACGTCTGCCTGCTGCGGCTGAAGGAGGACGACTATCCGGGAACAACCAAGATCGAGGAGTGGCCGAGCTGGACCTTGCCAGTATTGAAATGGGCCCGCGGGCAGGGGGCTGCCGTCGGCTATGCCCACTCGGGCTGGGGCCTGGAGCCAACTGAACCCGCCAGTGCGCTGCCTAACTACGTCATGCCAAAGTACGACGGTATCGGCGCCAATGAATACATCGTGACAGCGGCTCATGAGGCCGTAGATTTCTTTTCGGCCGGAGACACGCCGCTGCCGTGGGAGCTAAACATGTGGTATCACACGCTCAACGTGGGCTTCCGGGTGCGGCTGAGCGGTGAAACAGATTTCCCGTGCATATTTGATGACCGCGTCGGACTGGCTCGGTCCTACGTGAAGCTCGATGGGAAACTCGACTTCGACAGGTTTGTCGACAGGATTCGCGACGGACGGAGTTACGTGTCGGAAGGACGGTCCCACATCATCGATTTTCGAGTCAACGGCGTCGAGCTGGGAACTCACGAGAGCCAGGTCTCTCTCAAGGGGTCACAAAAGATCGCGATTCTGGCCCGGGCCACTGCCCATTTGCCGGCAGTACAGGATGAGATTGGAGCGATCATCGCTTCCCGGCCTCCCAACCTGCCTCCTTATTGGGATGTCGAACGCGCGCGCATTGGCAAGTCGCGCAAGGTGGCGGTGGAGCTGGTCATCAACGGTGAAGCTGTCGATCGCAAGGAGATAGAAGCCGATGGCCGCTGGCAGGATGTTCGATTTGAACGGACCCTGGAGCGCTCCAGCTGGATTGCGTTGCGAGTCAACTACAGCTCGCACACAAACCCGATCTTCGCGCTGGTGGACGGCAAACCGATTCGCGCCTCAAAACGCAGCGCCGAATGGTGCCGCCGTGGTGTGGATCGATGTTGGGAAATGAAGCGTGCCAGAATTCGGCCCGAGGACACCAAAGACGCGGAAGCTGCGTACCAAAAGGCCCGGGAGATTTATGACAGGATCATCCAGGAGAGTGCAGGGGGATAGCCGGGAAGTTCGTGGGCCCGATGCCGCGTTGCGGCAATTCTAGTCGGCGAATTCCACTCGCACCGGCTGGTTGATGATCTTTCGCTGATATCCCATATCCAGCAGTAGCTGTACGGCCTTCCGCTCTGCTTTGCCGTAGTTCAAAGTGCGATCGTTAACGTACATCCCGACGAACTTGTCCGCCAGGTCATGCTCCATATCTCTGGCAAATTGCATCGCGTAGTTCAAGGCCTCCTCACGGTGTTCCAGTGCATACTCGATGCTTTGCCGCAGGATGGCAGAAATCTTAAAAATCAGCTCCGGCCCAAGATCCTTGCGGATGACATTCCCACCCAGGGGTAATGGCAGTTGCGTCTCCTTGTGCCACCACTCGCCGAGATCCAGCACCTTGTGCAGCCCTAGACTGGGAAAAGTCAACTGACCTTCGTGAATGATCAAGCCTGCGTCGGCCTTGCGGCGAGTCACCGTTTCAAAGATCTTGTCAAAAGGGACGACCAGCGGAGTGAAGTCGGGCTCAAAGATCTTCAGGATGAGAAATGCCGTTGTCGTCTCGCCCGGAACGGCGATAACCCTCCCCTTAAGTTCCTGAGGTTTCATGGGGCTTTCAGAAACAACCAACGGCCCGTAGCGATCCCCCATGCTCGCTCCGCTGCTTAGTAGTGCATATTTTCCCGCGAGATAGGCGTAAGCGTGAAACGAAACAGCCGTAACTTCGTACTCCCCTGCCAAGGCCTTCTGATTGAGCGTTTCGATGTCGCTGAGAACATGTGTAAACTTGAGTTCTCCAGTCTTGATCTTGTTCGTCGCCAGAGCATAGAACATGAACGCGTCATCGGAATCCGGACTGTGAGCAACAGTGATTTTTCGGGTCGCCATAGGTAAAGGAATCCATCCCAGGGCAAATTCGTATTGTTCTTGGTGATTGATTGGCAGAGGGTCGATTGCGCAGGAGCCAGAAAGCAAGACCCCCTGTTTCAGGGTGCCAAATAGTAGCTGGAAACTACCCCCATCGCAAATGATATCTTGAGACGCGAGCAATCCGGACTGAGAGCTTGGACTCGCGCCACTACGATCGCAGCCTGAGATCCAGAATAGGTCACGTTGCACCGAGTTTGCCCCTGGTGCCAGGCGCCTAGTGAAATAGAGGTTCAGCAACTCAGCTTTGAGTGTCCGCTCGCAAGAGCTCTGCGCGAGTATGCTAGAATTTCGGCCATAGCCTGGATTGAGGAATCACTGACTCGTGGCCATGACCTTCGGGAGTTGGACTGCTCATGAATAAGATCCTGCTTCTGGGGAGTTTCGGTTTCGCCGGCACGTTGGCCCGATATTTCTTGCAGGGCGCTGTTCACTCGGTGGCTGGCAGCGCGTTCCCATTCGGCACGCTCCTGGTCAATGTGCTGGGATGCTTTGCTCTCGGATTCTTCAACGATCTATTCACCGGCCGTTTTTTGATCGACCCGGTCTGGCGGACCTGTTTCACCGTTGGATTCTGTGGAGCGTTTACCACATTCTCAACGCTGGTGTTTGAAACGGCTCAACTGGGAGGCGGCCGAGAGCTGCTGCTGGCTGCCGCCAATCTGGTGGCCAGCCTGATGCTGGGATTCCTCTTTCTGTGGCTCGGAATCGTGACGGCACGGATCTTGTAGGAGGCTCGATGAAGATCGTTGGAGAGGCCAAGCTGGTCAGGGTGTTTATTGGGGAGAACGACCGATGGCAGGGCGTTCCACTGTACGAGGCCATCGTCCGCAAAGTCCGCGAGATGGGACTGGCGGGTGCGACGGTGATACGCGGTGTGGAAGGTTTTGGCGCCAACAGCCGGATTCATACGGCCAAGATTCTCCGCCTCTCGGAAGACCTGCCGATTCTGATCGAAATCGTGGACAAGGAAGAACGCATTGCGAGTATCTTGCCTGTGCTGGATGCGATGATCGGCGAGGGACTCATTACTATGGAGCGAGTCGAGATCATCAAATATACGCATGTGGATAAGGGTTAGACTCCTGCCAGGAGCCGTCCCACTCTCAGCTCAGTTTCAGGAGATTTGAATGAACGCACTTCCCTTGATGCTTGGAGTCTTGTGCTTCATTGCCATCGGCTACCGCTATTACAGCGCCTTCATCGCCACAAAGGTGCTGATTCTGGACGACTCTCGCCAGACGCCAGCCCATCGCCTCTATGATGGCCAGAACTACTTTCCAACAAATAAGTGGGTCCTCTTTGGACATCACTTCGCTGCGATCACCGGCGCCGGCCCGCTTATCGGCCCCGTGCTCGCCACGCAGTTCGGCTTTCTGCCAGGCTTGCTGTGGCTTGTGATTGGCGTGGTGCTGGCGGGTGCCGTGCAGGATTTCATCATTTTGTTCGCTTCAGTGCGCAGCAACGGCAAATCGCTGGCGGAGATTGCCAAAAACGAGATCAGCCCCTTAGCAGGCTTCACAACAGGGCTGGCCATTCTGTTCATTGTCGTGATTGCGCTGGCTGGCCTGGGACTGGCTGTCGTGAACGCCTTGCGCGAGAGTGCGTGGGGAACCTTCACCATTGCCGCCACCATTCCCATTGCATTGTTCATGGGGCTTTACATGTACCGCTTCCGCAAAGGCAAGATCCGTGAGGCGACCGTCATCGGCGTCATCGCGCTGATTGGCGCGGTCATCTTTGGCAAGTTGATTCCCGGTTCGCCTCTGGGTCCTTGGTTCACGTTGTCCAAAGACCAGATCACCTTGTGCATTGCCATCTACGGGCTGGCTGCGTCGATCCTGCCGGTCTGGATGCTGCTCTGCCCCAGAGACTATCTGTCCTCGTTCATGAAGCTCGGCACGATTGCGTTTCTGATCGTCGGGGTCTTCGTCGTTCACCCGGACCTGAAAATGCCCGCCTTCAGTGAATTCGCAGCCGGGGGAGGCCCGATTATTCCCGGAAAGTTGTTTCCCTTCGTTTTCATCACTATTGCCTGCGGTGCCATTTCGGGCTTTCACGCGCTGGTCGGCTCCGGAACAACTCCAAAGATGATTTCGCAGGAGTCCCACATCCGGCCCATCGGTTACGGCGCCATGCTGATGGAAGGAATCGTTGGAGTCACTTCGCTGATTGCCGCCTCCGCGCTGTTTCCAGGCGACTATTTCGCCATCAATGTCGATCCCGAAAAGTTTTCTCAGCTGGGAATGAGTGTGGTGAACTTGCCTGAGTTGGAAAGAGAAGTTGGCGAGATTGTCGCAGGAAGACCGGGAGGAGCTGTCTCACTGGCCATTGGCATGGCTCAGATCTTCACAGGCATACCGGGGATGAAGGGCCTGATGTCTTACTGGTACCACTTCGCCATCATGTTTGAAGCGCTCTTTATACTGACGACGATCGATACCGGCACCCGTGTAGCACGTTTTCTGGTTCAGGAGTTTCTGGGGAAGTTCTACAAGCCCATGGAGAGAACCGACTGGATGCCAGGCACCATCCTTTCGAGCGTTCTGGTAGTGGCAGGCTGGTCCTACTTTATTTTCACTGGCAACATCAGCACGATCTGGCCCATGTTCGGCATTGCGAACCAATTACTGGCTGCCATTGCTCTGTGTGTGGGGACGACGTTGATCATCAACCTTGGCCGCGCCCGACTGGCCTGGGTTACGTTGCTGCCTCTCTCGTTCGTGTCTACCACAACACTCACAGCCGGCTACCAGAGCATTACCGACATCTTCATGCCATTGGCGCAGCACGCAAATCCTTCGATTAGTTTTCAAGGCAAGCTGAATGTGACGTTGACAATAGTCATGATGAGCTGCATGGTCATCATTCTGGTCGACTCGATCTTGAAATGGAGACGGGTCATCTCGAAGGAGAAGGCAACCGGGGTGACGGTGACGGGTTAGACAAAGGAAGTCGAGAGATTGTTTCGTGTTTGACTGCTGCGAAGATGCCCCTGGAGCCACGCAGAGCTACGATTCCGGCCACAGGTGGCCATCGTTCAGATTTCGATAGCCATTGTGCGGCGCGCAGGAAAGATGAGGATTCAACACTGATCTTCACCGCCCGCATTCAGGCACCTCTTCAGAACACTCCCCCCACAGCTTTAGCTGGCTGGCCCTCGAGTTCATAAGTAATCTGAGAGTTCGGAATCAGTTGGATTCGTTTGCACTTCCGGCATTTGACCTCAACGCCCAGCGGCGTGATCTTGCATATCAGGCTTCCACAAACGCACCGGAAGTCTTCCGATTCACAACTGGTGCTGGCTGGCTGGTGAACTCGATTCTCCATTGAGTGCTCCTCAGAGATGTTAAGAAAATGAACAGAAATTTACTGCAAACCCCATCAGGGTCCCATGAAGCCTGCGTCTCTTCCTCCAATGAATCCGGCGTTCGGAACTCAAGGCTCTGAATTTGCGCCTTCCCAAGTACAGAGTGTTAGACGTAATCCGAGGCTCAAAAGTTCTGCGATTGTTGTAAATCAGTTGTAAAATCAAGCTGCTTAGGCGCTTGGCCGTCCTGGTCCACGCCGTTGTGCCAGAAACTTTCGGGCTCGAACTATTGAAACTGCTGGAACAAACTTGGAAGCTATGATCGCTGCCTGGAATTCGCATGCGTTGAAAGAGTGGGTAGTCACGGTCCAGGTCCTGCGCCAAGGGCGCCAGATTCTCCTTGTGCGCAAAGGCGGCATTCACGAGCAGCGCAACGGATTCAGTCTCAAACATCAGGAGTTTTTCCTTTTTCCAACGGTTCTCCACCAGAACGCCTCTTCAATACATCGGGCGTTTCAGGCAGATTTTGAGAACCTGACCGTTCCTGTCGGAGATTCGGTCCGTTTTGACACCTACGCTCTAGTCAGAGAGACAATTCACATTCGGGAATTAGAATCCCTGCGCCCTCTCGACGGGTTACACACTCTGAATTGGAAGTCTGTGGAGCAGCGATTTCACTACCGAAACCGGCCAGGATTGAATCTCCTGCTTCTCCAGATCTACGCCCTGCCTTCAGCCCACGAGCTGGAACACATCAAGCAATATGAAGGTTGTGTGTCCTGGGTCGATCTCGATCGGCGGTTGTCTACCGCTGGAGCCCAATCTGTGTTGTCTCAGGACGAGTTCGACGATCAGGTTGAAAATATCCGCCATCTCGTTGGAAAGCAGGTTGTTTGAGTCAGCCTCGAAGTTGGCGGGCGCGGCTGGGAATAGTGTCCAGCCGCTTGGAGCTTTTCGCAGGATGCAGTCCTGCATTTTGCGAACTGCTTGGAAAAGACTCAGCCCTTCAAAGGGAGTCATGATCGATGAGTGAACCAAACGCGCCGCTGACCAGACTCGGTGAAGAGGAGCAAATGTTTCGGGATTCGATTCGCGAGTTTGCGGAAGCCAGAATCCGTCCTCATGTGCATGCCATGGACGAAGCCAGCAAGTTCGATCCAGCGCTGCTGCGCGAGTTCTTTGAAATGCATCTTATGGGCATCGAGATTCCTGAATCCTTTGGAGGCGCCGGCTGCAGCTTCTTCATGTCCATCCTGGCCGTCGAGGAATTATCACGAGTTGATGCTTCGGCTGGGGTCATCGTCGATGTTCAGAACACGCTGGTTAACAACGCACTACTGCGCTGGGGCAGCGAAGGCCAGAAGAAACGATATCTGCCCCGACTGGCCTCTGGAACCTTAGGAGCCTACGCGCTTTCTGAAGCAGGCTCGGGCAGCGACGCCTTTTCGCTGAAGACTCGCGCGGTGCTCAAGGGAAATCGGTATGTGCTGAACGGGCAGAAACTCTGGATCACTAACGCTCTTGAAGCCGAGCTGTTCATCCTCTTTGCCACGGTTGATCCTGCTTTGGGTTACAAAGGCATCACTGCATTCATTGTGGAGAAGGAATTTCCGGGTTTCCAAGTAGGCAAGAAGGAAGACAAGCTGGGCATCAGAGCCAGCAGCACGTGTGAGCTCATTCTGGAAGACTGCGAAGTGCCGGTCGAAAACGTCCTGGGCGAGGCAGGCAAAGGTTACAAGGTCTCAATTGAGACTCTCAACGAAGGACGTATTGGCATTGGCGCACAGATGATCGGCTTGGCCAGCGGCGCGTTGAACCACGGCATCCAGTATGTGAAACAGCGCGAGCAATTCGGCCAGCCCATAGCAAAATTTCAAGCGATTCAGTTTCAAATCGCTGAATTGTCAACTCAGCTGGAAGCCGCACGGCTCTTGACTTACAACGCAGCGCGTTTGAAGGACGCGCGAATCTCTTTCGTGAAGGAAGCTGCGATGGCGAAGTATTTCAGTTCGCAAGCCGCCGAACGCATTACTTCACAGGTCATCGAACTGTTTGGCGGCTACGGCTACACCAAGGATTACCCTGCGGAGAAGTACTTTCGCGATTCCAAGATTGGCAAAATCTACGAAGGCACATCATTCATGCAGTTACAGACGATTGCCAAGCTGGTGCTGGGTGAGAAGTAGACACAGGGCGGAACCTGCAGGACGCTGGCCCGTGGTTTTCCAAAGGACGCAAAGAATTGAAAGTCAGCAAAAACGTCGGCTCCCCCGGCGTGTTTGCGGGAATTGCATCCATTGGCCCTGTCACCCGGCTCGGACGTCTCTAACAACCATATGAGCAAAGTGAAACAGGCGCTTCTCATCATCGACCACGGCAGTCGAAGGAATGAAGCGAATGACATGCTTCAAGAAGTGGCTCAGCTGCTGCGAGAGATGTCCGACTTCAAGATTGTTTGCTGCGCTCACATGGAGCTGGCAGCACCCACGATTCAGCAAGGCTTCGACGCCTGCGTGGCTCAAGGCGCGGAAGAAATCATTGTGCACCCATACTTCCTGAGCCCGGGCCGTCACTCCACTGCCGACATCCCGCGACTGGTGGCCGAAGCAGCGGCCGGGCATCCGCTGGTACGCTATCGCATTACCGAGCCCCTTGGACTCGACCGGAAGATCGGAGAGCTGATTCTCGAAAGAGTTCGACAGTCACAAACTTGACCCTCTGGAGCCCTGGTCTGTGAAAGAAGCCAGCAATCCAAAGGTGTCCGCCGGTACGTTGTAGTTTGAGCTCCAAGCGGGTACGCGGAATGGCAGATGGTCGCGGATGGTCTCGTTGCCGAGTTCAGGGGCCATTCCTGCGCGGCGCTAAGGTGATCCGCAGCACGAACCTAACAATCAGCTACGCTGTTCGCGATCCCCTTGTGCCAAACATTTGCCCAACGAAATCGACTTGAGCAAGCGAAAACGCATTTGGTTCTGGGTTCATCGAATTTGGGCGGTGAGTGGCACCGTCGCGCTTCTTGGTTTCTTTGGGTGGTCTTGGGTCGCCTACCAGGCGAGCGACGAGGCCAGAGCGGCTCTGCAAAGTGATGAGCGGGTCGGCGTGCGCCGCCGCGAGGGGTACTGGTCGTTCAGTCCGCGCGCCGGTTCATGCTCCCAAGCCGTTGGCTTGCTGTTCTTCCCTGGCGCGCTGGTTGAGCCCGCGGCGTATGCTCCCCTCGCAAGAGCGGTCGTTCAAAAAGGGTATGCGGTGCTTTTGATCGAGCTTCCGCGCAGAGGCATGTTCGGAGGCGCGGACGGTGGGGAGGTTGTTGGTCCGGGGTCGCAGGGCTTGTGCTTATCGGCACCTCGCATCCACGCGACTTCAGTCTCGCTGACGTGAGGGTACCCGTCACGAAGATCCTGGGGACGCGAGATGGCATCGCTGAGTTGGAGAAGAGTGAGCAAACGCGCCACAATCTTCCGGGCGCGACGCGATGGGCCCTTATCGAAGGAGGCAACCATTGCCAGTTCAGCTTCTATGGGTTTCAACCGGGGGATTCGACGGCGACCATCAGCCGTGACCGGCAGCAGGAGTTAACCTTGCAGCTCGTAGTTGAGACGCTGGAAGCTGCTTCGCGTGCGATGGGTGTGGCGCCGGCGAACCAGCGTGGCGCAGTCGTCCGCATCCAAAGCGCCCCCTCAACCTCGTTGTGTTCGCGAGAGAACTGATCTGCCGCCCAGAATTGATAACCTAACACAAGGAGAATCCAGCACAATGGCATCGGACAAATTCCAAATCCACTCCTACTTCCGCTTCATGCTGGTATCCTTCCAGTTGATTCGGTCATCGTTCAAGATCGGCTGACAAGAGAAGCGCTTTCGAAGCAAGATCTTACGAACAAACGACTGCAGCCGGACGGGGACAGGCCAGGGCGCTGAGTCACAACTTTAGCCCAATGGATTCGCAAACACGATCATCCAGTTTGCCCGATCTGCACCGCTCAGGCAACCGGCAGACATAGGAGATTGACCATGCTGACGTTCGCGCGGAACCCAAAGTTCACTCAGCTGACTACGACTTCTAGTCCTGTGAGGCCAAATCGGACACACTCCAGACCTGTCCATGAAACAAGTTCCACACTTCACTCACCCAGAAGCGTTGGAAACCTTGCTTCACAGAAATCGCTTCAGTCCAATGTTGCAGAGTTCTCAGCCCGTTCAAACACCGCTGGATCGCCTGGATTAGGTCACGATTTCAGCCAAGTGAGCGTCTTTCCTCAACCAACTGTGCCGGCCCCAGAGCGCAGGCAAGTCGGCGTAGGCCAGAATGACGCCGGATCCGTGCCGGAAGTCAGTCCCCTTGCCGAAGGAGCTCCGCCGGCAACAGTCGCGGAAGGCCCCGAGGCCGAAGCTCCGGCAGCAGAAGAGGGTTCGACCCCAGAAGCCAGTTGTACGATCACAAGCCGTACCGCAGTGCATGCGCCCGACCGCACGCCCGACACGCGGACAACTATCGGCGTCTGTGAGACCGTCGGATTCTCTGTCGGAGGTCAAGCGGTCGACTGGTCAGCGAATACAGGTTGGCCAAGCGCTCGCAATGGTCTGGCAAACTTCAACTGGGCCGCACCCGAGCTACCCGGAACCTCCACCATTACCGCGACCGAACGAGCCACCGGCAACACCTGCAGCCTTGACATGACCGTTGTGGCACCGGCGGGCGTTCGGCTGCGCAATGTTAACGAGCTGGCATACGCAGCCGGCACCGCAGGTGCTGGCATGGAACTCACCGTCCATGTTCGCCCCCGAAGCGTTAACTTCGGGTGGATTGCCATTAGGGAGGATTCTGGCAATGCGTCCCGCATTAGTGGTTACTTTAACGACTTTGCAGCGGCTGACCTGAGACACAATGCCGCTCCCGACTTCCGCCGAATGGGATGGGACAACTCTCTGGCACCTAACGAAGCGGGTGAAACGCAGGGCGACACTGCAGCAACCGTGGCGGGCACACTGCCCGCGCCATGGAGGGATGGCTCGTTTCAATGGATTATTCCAACCAGATATCGCTGTTCGAATTCGACCGGCAACGGCCACCTGTTAACTCATGTCCGGCAGCGATTCACCATTGAAGGCGACGGCACAGTCATTGTCACCAAACACGCCGCGAGCGTCGAGAGGACTCCGTGATCGCAGGCACTCAAGTCCAAGACCTGGCCCAGCCGGCACAATACCCAAGGCGGCGGCTGACTGAGCCTCGAGTCGTCAGGTTTTCGGGCACAGAACTAGCTTGTCTCCTCTTGCTGCTAATACATGGAATCGAGCTACTCGGTTGTCGCAGGAGTGATGGCTTTCGTTTCCAGGTCGCCTCCCCGGATACCCAAGGACTGAAGAAACACGCCACTGTTTTCTACCGAGGTGTTGAAGTTGGCAAAGTCGAACGAGTCTCCCTCCAGCCGTCTTCCTCCAAGGATGCCACGGAAGTCGTAGTGGATGTCATCCTGACGGGTCTTCATGCTCAAGTGCGGCGGGACGACATCGTTCGAGCCACTCTTTTTGGATTGCTTGGAGAAAGGGTCATCGACATCATTCCGGGCGCTTCAAGTTCTTTACTCATTACAAACGGTTCCAAATTAAAGGGGGGAAGTGCAGCCACCGCATGAAGGTTTCAACACTCTTGTGGAGCTGACAGAACTTGTCTCAAAGCTCAATTCCTTGTCGCAGAAGAAAAAGCAGGAGTTGCTAAAGACATTCGACGTTCTGGTGAACGAGACGACGAAGGAGTCAAAAACTGCAAACCAGCAGCCTGAGAATAAGCAAGAGTGAGTGGGCAAACAACAAGTTAAGCAAATTGGCAGAACGGATCGTTGAGTGAGGAGAACCTATGGAGTGCAACACCTCTCAATCGCGGCACATACCTGCGGCAGCTCTCGCCTTCGTTGCGACGCACCTGTTGGCTGCTCTCGCGCATGGAGCGGGACAGCCCGGGACTTCTGCGGAACGTCGCATCGAGCGGCCTCGGTCCGTCCGGCTGTACGTCTTCGACTGCGGCACGCTCGAGAACATGGATACGCGACGGTTCCAGTTAAATAAGGAAGAGGTCGCCGAGAGCCGGATGTCCGTGGCGAGCTTTCTGGTGGCGCATCCGAAGGGGACTCTGATCTGGGACACAGGAGCGGTGCGCGACACGGCTTGGCAGCCGGCTCGCACTCCTGTGAGGCACCACATCGTACTGCCAGATTCGCAGGAGCGAGACCTCACGATGGTCAAGGGCTTGAAGGCTCAACTGGCCGAAGTGGGTTATGCACCCGCCGATATAACCCACCTTGCCCTTTCGCACTACCATTACGATCACACCGCCAACGCAGCCGAGTTCGCTGGAGCGACGTGGCTGGTGCGACAGGCTGAGCGCGATGCCATGTTTTCTGAAAAGCCTCCGGGTGTGACCGAGCCGTCGACCTATGCGGCCCTTCGGAACAGCAAGACGGTGATCATCAAGAGCGGCGACCATGACGTCTTCGGCGATGGGATCGTCGTCATTAAATCGGCTCTGGGGCACACACCCGGGCACCAGGTCCTGTTTGTGAAACTGGCCAAGACGGGAGGCATCCTGCTGTCGGGCGATCTCTATCACTATCCGGAGGAGCGCACGGTAGATCGAGTGCCAACCTTCGAGTTCAACCCAGCTCAGACACGAGCAACGAGAGAGGCGATCGAGGCGTTTCTGAAAAAGAGCGGGGCACGACTCTGGATTCAGCACGACTTCACGGCTCACAGTAAGCTCAAGAAGGCGCCAGATTACTATGAGTAGCCGCCGCTTCCGCTTGAATCGTTTTCAAGCGAGCCGAGGCCTGCCCGTTTGCGGCGCAATCCAGGTGACTATGGACTCGCTCTTAAGATCGACGCTCGCGAAGCTCTGCCTTCCAGCAGTGGCTGTCCTGGTGATCCTTTTCGTCAGCAAGAAGCGAGGCATTTGCACGGCAGTGGGAGTCTTCGGGGCCATAGCCATCATTGCTATCGGGTGGGCATCGATGCACTACAGCTACGGACCTGGGACGCTGGCAGTGATCGTTCTGGATGGCGTGATTCTTGGCTTGGCGCGCTACAAGAGCGCTTCGCTGTGGGTGCCCGTTGCCATGCATGCTATTGGCAATCTGATTTATCGATATATCAGTCACTCACTCAGTGACAAAAGTCTGGACTTGCCCCCAAAAGTGAGACAAACGGTTAAGATGCGGAATTCAGCGAATGGAGGAAGGGGTTATGGGTTTGTCTCGGAGGCAGTTCAGCAAGGAGTCCAAGCTAGCGGCATTGCAAAGATTGGAGGGTGGGGCTTCGGTAGGGGAGGTAGCGCGGGCGTTTGAGATTAGCGCAAACCTGCTGCATCGCTGGCGGCAGGAGTTTCGGCAAGGGCCTGGGAACGCGTTTCCAGGCGCGGGTCAGCGGCGGTGGGAAGAAGGGCGTGTGGCTGAACTGGAGCGCAAGATTGGACAGCAGGCCCTGGAGATTGATTTTTTGAAGCGGTGCTTGCAGCGGATCGACGAACAGCGGCAGCTGCAGGCCGTGACTGGAAAGCCGTTGTCGGTGAGCAGATCCGGAAAGAAGTCCAACGGGGTAGCGCGATGACCGTGGGGCGGATGTGCCAGTTGGGAGGGATCAGCCGTCGGGATTCTACCGGATAGAGTCCAGGTCAGAAGGTGTGGATCGGGATGTGGAACTGCGGGATGCGATTCAGCGGATCGCGGTGGAGTTTCCCAGTTACGGGCGGCCTCGGATCACTCAAGAGCTGAGGCGGCGAGGCTGGCAGGTGAATCCGAAGCGGGTGTATCGGATTCTGCGCGAGGACAATCTGCTGTGCCTGCGGAAGCGGAAGTTCGTGGTGACTACCGATTCGGGCCATGGATTGACGATTTACGCGAACCTGGCCCGAGGTCTGGTGCTGAGCGCGCTCGATCAGTTGTGGGTGGCCGACCTCACCTACATTCGGTTGGAACTGGAGTTTGTCTACTTGGCGTGGTTCTGGATGCCTTCTCGCGAAGGGTCATTGGCTGGGCACTGGATCGGACGCTGGAGGATTGTCTGAGCTTGTCGGCCTCGGCATGGCTTTCAGACAACGGCAGCCCAAGCCAGGATTGGTCCACCACTCTGACCGGGGCGTGCAATATGCTTCGACCGACTACACCGGTCGGCTCCAGCAACGCGGCATCCGGATCAGCATGAGCCGGACCGGGAACCCATACGACAATGCCAAGGCCGAGTCGTTTATCAAGACGTTGAAGTACGAGGAAGTCTACCGGCAAGAGTATCGCGACCTGGCCGAAGCCCGAGCGTCGATTGGGCACTTCCTGGAAAAGACCTACAACCAGAAGCGGCTTCACTCGGCGCTGGGTTACCGGCCGCCGGCAGAGTTCGAACAAGGCTTGTCAGAACCCGCGGCCAGCCTCAAGGCCTCAGCATGAGTTTAGAAGGCATGGGGAACTCTTTTCCGATGGGCATCAGATCGAAGGGCCGGAAGCGACCCGAAAGCCGCTTCTGGCCCAACGTCGGAATGAGTTTCCGGTTGGCTATTCCTTGGCCGGTTGCTCTCCAGAAGAGCCGACCTCCGCTTCGCCAACTGCGTGCCAGTGTCAATCAGAACGGTTTTGGGAGTCGAGAATTTCACAGTCAACGGTACACTGTCTCTTAACTGTTTGTCTCACCCCAGGGGGCAAGCCCAGTAAGCCGCTAGAATCGCTTCGAACAATCCGTAGTTACTTTACAGAGGAAGGTACCTGGTGGGGTGGGTACTACGAACTGGCCCTTGAGTCGGAGAGTGCTCGGATGAGCGCCTTTCCGCCACCTTGAAAGCTCTTGGAGCCATCCTTCTCTGGACGGATGCTATCTCGACCGCCATAAAGAGCCTTCTGAACAGGCGCACCTTGCGCCTGACAATGACAATGACCATTTAAGTCACTTGCAAGGAGTGGCTACGCTGCCCAATGGGAAAAGGGTAGCCAGTGGCACAGTAAATATCCGGGAAGACCAAGGAGCCGACTGGCTTCATTTTTGCTTGCATATGGCAGCCTCAGGAAATGCATACCCTGTCGGACCCTTTTTCCGCTCACGGAAGACGAGTCCTCTTGCGGGGGACTGGCAGTTGCCTATTAATGACTGGCTGGTCGAGCTTGGCAGGCATGTATTTGAGGTGGTCCCGTTCAGATTGGGGCTTGTTGGATTTGAGGTATCTGGAAAGGCTTACGCGGGGGAGTTATTCGAAGAGGGGGTACCCAAGTAAAAGTACTTGGGGTACTTATCGCCTGAGGCTGGCGTGCTGGAGCGGCATCCCCCCAATAGCTGGTAGACCTGGACATAGCGCCCAGCCGCTGGCCAGTCTGCGAGCTACAACTTTGTGGCCTTCGAGAAGTTCCGGCTCCAACCGGAGGCGTGACAGTTCGAACGCCCAAAAAAAACCACCACAGGCATTTTTCCCGTGATACAAAAGTACCGTTCAAGCTGCATACTTAATGGTAGCTTGGTACGCCAACTCAATCTTGTCGGAAGGAAGGGGCCGTTTTACCCTTCGGCACAGAGTTTCGGTGACAGCTTACCGCATGCAATCCTGCTCTGATGAAGAGCTGATGGAACAACTTAGTCGAGGACAAGCCGACGCTTTGTCCGTTTTGTTCGACCGTCACTATCGGTTGGTTTTCAGCGTAGCGCTCCGGATACTGCACGATCACGGAGAAGCTGAGGACTTGATGCAGGAGGTTTTCCTGGAAATCTACAAGAAGGCGGAAAACTACGATCCTGCCAAGGGCAGCGCCAAGACCTGGATCTTACAGTACGCTTACCACCGAAGCCTGAATCGGCAGAAGTATCTGAATCTCAGGAGCTTTTACGATGATCGGCAGGACGGAGATCTGGATCAATGGGAGTTGCCGCAGTCTCCCAATGGTTGGAACGGGCTGAGCTACCACGACTGGGCCCAGGTCATTGAAAAAGGAATGACAACCTTAGGTGAGAAGGAACGCAAAACCTTAGACTTGGCATGTTTCCAGGGGCTTCAGATGAAAGAGATTGCCGACCAGATGAATGAACCCATTGGCAACGTCAGAAACCACTATTATCGCGGGCTGAGGAAGTTGAGAGACTTTTTGCAGGAACGGAAGTGTCTGAAGAAGAAGCCAGCCTAGTTGGCCAGTCGCTCCTGCTGGCTGAACACAACCAGGCTTCTCAAAAACGTATTTCTAACCAGGCCATTCGTTGAATTGTTTGATCTGCCTCGATGAGGAGGCTGTCATGAACTCTCGAGAATTCAACCACGAACACTTCGAAGAACTCTGCGCCCTCGACGCGCTGGGCCAGATTTCTCCTGACGAACACCGTGAGCTCAAGGCACACTTGACCACCTGTTCTGCGTGCCGGGTGCGGCGAGCTGATTTTACTGAGATCCTTCACGAGCACCTGCCCCTGGTCGCGCCCGAGGATACATCCCTCCGAGGCGCGCGGAATGTAGCCTTCCACGATGCCAGCTACAAGCAGCGATTCATGCAGCGGGCGCAGCGCGAAGGCATCGTGTTCGCGGACTCGGTCGCTCCTGGAAAGAAGGCAAGCCCAGGCCGCCTGGCAAATCTCGCCTGGCTTGTGCAGCCACGAAGACTTGCCTTTTCGGCAGCGATGCTGATGCTGGGCTTCTGGTTCGGAACACTCGGCAGCCGGCAACTGAAGGCTCCAGAGACCGCCGCGGTCGACGACCCGCAACTGGCCCGTCTCCAGGATCAAAACAGGGATCTCAAATTTCAACTCGACACGCTGTCGAGAGCACAAGCATTGGCAGAGAACAGGAAAGCACAAGATCCACTGCCACCACCCCAGCCCCAGCGCGATCCGCAAGTCGACAAACAGCTCGCCAAAACCCGGCAGGACTACCACTCAGCTGTGACCCGCTCGCAGGCGCTGGATGAGCAGCTGCAAAAGGCCTCCGCGGAACTTGCGATGCTCAGAGAAGAAGTGGATAAGCTGAAAAGCGAACCATCCGCCTCAGCCAAGCTGAGCGAAACTGAGACTGCTTTGAAGCAAGCTGGCGAAGAACTTCAGAAGTTGCAGCGGGAGCGTTCGGTGTATGCGTCGACCTTCGCCGACCAGCAGACTCAGATACGCGAATTGATGGAAAAACTGAGCACTCAGACAGAGGTGGTCAATCGAGAACGCGAGTTGATGGCTGCCGGACGCGACATTCGTGAGCTGATGGGCGCTCGAAACCTGCACATGATTGACGTTTTCGATGTCGTCGAGAGCCGCGGCCCTCAACGGCCTGCTGGACGGGTTTTCTACACGGAGGGCAAGTCGCTTATCTTTTACGCCTATGATCTGGAGAAGAGGCGAAAATCGCTGGAGAAATACTCGTTCCAGGCATGGGCTCAAAAGGAAGCCAAAGGCGGCGGCGTGCAGAGCCTGGGTGTGTTTGTGCCTGACGATCAAGGCCAGAGCCGCTGGGTGCTCAAGTATGACGATCCCAAAGTGCTGGCGCAAATCGACTCGGTGTTTGTCACCCTTGAGCCCAAGGGCGGGAGCGAACGACCTCAGGGACAACAGCTTCTGTACGCTTATCTGAGAGCGAATCCAAATCATCCGTGAGGCAGCTTATCCTTCCAGAAGAACGGCGAAGCCATCGATTCAGCCTATTCCTGCCAAGACCGCTCCCAGGCCTTTCAATTCTTTTCTCTGCTTTGATACAAAATGCCATCCTCAGCGGCATACTCCAATGATTGTGGATTAAAGCGTACTGGTGTGAGAACGCTCCAGCGGTGGCTTGTCTCTGCTTGTTTGCTGCTGCTCGCATTCCCAGAAAGGGCGGCGGCTAGCCCGACGGCGACCATCGCGGGTCGCGTAACTGATTCACTGGGTGGTGTCCTGGCAGGAGCGCAGGTGGAAGCCACCAACGTTGAAACTAACACGGCGCTTCGGGTCACGACAAATAAGCTGGGGCTTTATCGGATACCAAATCTTCCTCCCGGTTACTATCGTGTGATCGTCCGAATGTTCGGTTTTCGGACCATGGTCAAGCCGGGGTTGAGATTGCATGTTCAGGATATTGTCGCTTTGAACTTCTCTATGCAGATCGGCTCCGCCATGGCCAGCATCACCCAGGATGAAGGAGTACCGCTCGTCCAAGCTGAAACTGGAATGCACAGCGCTACCGTGAACCAGCTCGCGATCACCGATCTGCCCTCTTTGACCCGGAATCCGTACGACTTCGTGGCCCTGAGCGCCGGATCGGCCCAGGCGGGCGTCAGCCGAGGCATCGGGTTCGCCGTCAACGGACAGCGCGCCGAGGCGGGCAGCTTCCTTCTGGACGGCAGCGACAACAACGACCCGTACAACTCGGGTCCCGGCCAGATCGTCCCCTTGGACGTCGTTGAAGAATACCGGCTAATGACGCACAACTTCACAGCAGAGTACGGACGAAACAGCGGGTTCATTGCCAACGTGGTCACTAAGACCGGAACCAACGAGCTGCATGGCACCGCATACTACTTCAACCGGAATTCTGCCCTGGCAGCCAACACTTACGAAAACAACGCGCGGGGCATTCCGCGGCCTGTCTTCAAACGGCATCAGGTGGGCCTTGCTGTTGGCGGTCCGGTGGTCCGCGACAAGGTCTTCTTTTTCGGCGCCCTGGAGCCTATCCTGGTTCGCAGCTCGGCCACGCTGAGCTACTACGTGCCCACCCCGGACCTGCTGGCTGTCAGTTCGGCCGGCACCAATGCGATCTTCCGGCGTTTTCCGCTGCCTGCCGGTCTGTCTTCCACCGACGTTAGTGTCCGGACTGTCTGCCCCTTTGGCCGCTTCTGCGGTTCAACAATCAACAGCGGCTTTGTCACAATCCCCGCCTTTGCCTCAGCCACGCGAAACGGTCCGGTGGATGCGGGCGCGGGAGTTCCTCAAAACACGATCCTGTGGACAGGAAGACTCGACTACACGCCCGATGAGCGCTCAACTCTGAATCTGCGCTATGCCTACCAGGACGCGGATCAATTTGCGACGGTCGGTCAGCCGTATGCGGCAGAGTTGGACCAAGCCTCCTTTGTGCGGAACCAGAACATTACCCTCAACCTGACGCGCTTTTGGTCGGGGAACTTTTACACAGAATCACGTGGCGTCTTCAGCCGTCTGTTTCAGCAGAGCCCAGCGACTCCCTCGGCTAGCTTCCCGTCGTTCACCATCACAGGCGACACGATCAGTGGATCCACGCGAACGCTCGCACTGCCCTCTGGAAGAAATGCCTTCGGGGGATCGCAGAACATTTACCAGGTTTACCAGGGCGCCAGCTGGATCCGCGGCAGACACAACTTGAAGTTTGGCGGTCAGTACATTCACCTGCGAGATAATCGCATTCCTACGGAGGTCTCGTTCACCCGGAACAATCAGGGCGAGTTTCGCGACTTGCAGGGTTTTGTCGACGGGTTCCTGGCGTCGTATCAGATCTCTCTGGATCCGCGTGGAAGGGTGCCCGGGGAGCTGCTCGATCCTCCGTTTGGTCCGTCAGCTTTCAAGCGCCACTACCGCTTCAACGACTGGGCGGTCTTCTTCCAGAACTCCTGGAGGTTGTCGCCGCGTCTCACTCTGTCACCCGGGCTTCGCTATGAATACTTCGGCAGCGGACACCGCAGCGGTGTTGAAAAACTCCTCGATGCCAGCTTTTATTACGGCCCTGGCGGCTCCGTTTACCAGCGCGTTGCCAACGGGAGGCTGCTGCGCAGCTCAGACGCGCCGGAGCCCTATCAGAACCATTACTTCCTCCCGCGCCGCAACAACCTGGCGCCGCGACTCGGGCTTGCCTATGACGTTTCAGGCGGAGGAACCACTGTATTCCGACTAGCGGGAGGTCTGTTTTACGAGCGTTTGCCCGGATTCGCGTTCGAGAACTCAAATCCGCCTGCTTCTAGCTTTGCGCGCCTGGCGGGAGTCGCCTTGACACCAAGACTGTTTGAAAACTCTTACAGCGTTTTTCCTAACGGAACCATTCCTCTTCCCCCAAGCGCAATTACCCACTTGGACCAGGATCTGCAGATCGCTTACGTGGCCCAGTGGGATGCCGCCCTGGAACATCAACTGGCACGCGGTCTGGTAGTCTCTGGCAGTTACCTGGGATCGAGCGGGAACAGGCTCTACCGCCTGCTGAACGTCAACCGAATCGGCAGCGGCCAGTTTGCCGACCGCCCAGGAGAGCGCTTGTTCAACCAGGCATCCAGCATCACGACGATCAGCAACGATGCAGACTCCAGCTACCACGCGGTGCAGGTGAGGGTTGAGAGTCCAAATACTCGGACCTTGGGGCTTCAATTTGGAACGAATTACACCTGGAGCCGATCTACCGACAGCGCAAGCACCTTACTGACCGACGATGCTTCAGCCTTTCCGCTGGATGCCTTTAATCCAAGGCTGGACAAGGGCCCATCCGATCACGATGTGCGGCACCGGCTGGTCAGCCACTTCATCTGGCAGGTGCCGTTCGCTCGGACCGGCGGGCGTTATTCCAAGCTCCTTCTGGGCGGCTGGGAAGTGAGCGGCATTCTGTCCTTTCAGACGGGTCAACCGTTCAGCTTGAGAGACAGCCGCGTGGCTGATCGGGATCTGGCCGACAACACCAGGCCCCGCCTCACTGGCGATTTACCTCGGCTGCTTCGTGGCAAAGAGATTGTGGCCGACGGGCGGACACCGAACGCTTTCATGATTCTGCCTTTGAATGCTGTTCGCCGAGCGGATGGCAGTTGCCTGGAGCAGGCGGGCCCATTTGCTTGCCAGATTTCCGTCAATGGCCCTTTTGATGGCAGCCTCGGGCGGAACACATTTCGACGCCCGGGATCACATTTTCAGAACATCGCATTCATTAAGAACTTCACACTACCCGCTTCCGCCGCACGCGAGGGAATGCAGTTGCAGTGCCGGGCCGAGTTCTACAATCTGTTCAATCACTCGAACCTTTATTTCAGGGCGGACACGGCAAACGTAGCGACCAGGTCGTTTAACACAAGGGATGGATTCGCAGGACCTGCTGTGCTGGCGTCATTCGGGACTCCAGAGCGATTCCCGCAGGAGGCACGGCAAGTGGTTTTGGCAGTGAAGTTGATTTTTTGAGGAGCGCTGCGAGCGCAGGCACGCTGCCCGGATTTGCGGACCTGTTCCGTGAATCCGGGCAGACCGCCGGAAATCTGAGAGAGGATGAAGACGAGGATTTCGGCGGTTCATTACGGGCGTTTATGCGGATTTCGGGATGGGTTATCCATCGCGCCTTTTCGATGCAAGCCAAAAATAATCACCATCAACATGTTTCCGGTGGCATGGATGGTCAACAGCTGCATTCCAGAAAAGGCGCGATGAATACCCCATCCGGGTTGCGTTTCAGGCGGTCAGAAAAGGTACTATGCAAGGGTGTCGGTTCAGATTCAAGCTATGGATGATCGAGGTTCCGCTTTGGATCTTCGGGCTGTTTGGGGCAGCATTGGCCGGTGCCTATCGGCTTCACCAAGGATCAGCGAACTCGAATCTCCATACTCCACAGTCTCTCTCCGCTCCAGGCGAGCGAGATCAAGATCGCGTCAGAGTCCCGGGCGGAACCGTCCAAGGCTCTGTGGAGACTTCCAGAGATCCCCTACCCAGGGGCGCTGCGAGAGCCGGGATGCAGGCGGCCTACGGTCGCCTGCCGCTTGGCTTTGAGGCCAACCAGGGCCAGGCTGATAGCAGCATACGCTTTCTCTCACATAGCACTCATTCGAGTCTTCTTTTCAGAACCGGAGAAGCTGAGCTGCGCCTTCCGGCCCAGCCGCCTAGCTTCGGCAGAGAGAATCAACCACCGCCAGTACCGCCGGGAGGTCGCACCAATCGCTCTGCAGACCAGGCACTACCCAGCGTTACAAGCCTTCGCCTTCTGCTGCTCGGGGCAAACCCAGCGGCCGAGATTCACGGCGAGGAGCTTCTTTGCCGCAAGTCACACTACCTGAAGGGCTCTGACCCGCGCCGTTGGCACACTGACGTTCCCAGCTACGGCAGGATTCGCTACAAATCCGTTTACCCCGGCATCGATCTTGTTTTCTACGGCAATCTACAATCGCTCGAGTATGACTTCATCGTCGCTCCAGGAGCTGCCCCCGAAGTCATTGCGTTGCGCTTCGAGGGTCTTCGCCACAACGCCCGACGACCGGCCCTCTCGATTGACAACGGGGACTTGTTGATCCAAACCGCTGCAGGCGAGATTCGGCAGCACCGCGCCGCTGTGTTTCAGGAAATAGCCGGCATCCGGCGAGAGGTACCGAGTCGGTACGTGGTGCAGGGGCGCAACATCGTCCGTTTTCAGATGGGTGCCTTCGATCCCAGCGAGCCGTTGGTCATCGACCCCGTATTGTCCTATTCGTTAACGGGGGTTGGTGGCTCTGCTATTGCCGTGGACTCGCAAGGACAAGCCTATGTCGCGGGCGTTGCCAATCCCAGTTTCATTCCGTCGCCTAGTGCTCCGCAGACTACTCCTGGAGGTGGGACCTGTGTCAGCGGCCCGAACACGGTTCCCTGCTCCGATATTCTGATAGCCAAGTTGAATTCTGCTGGGACCGACCTCATCTACTCGACGTTCCTTGGTGGTAGTGGTTCTGATTATGCCTACGGCATTGCAGTGGATTCTAGTGGCAGCGCCTATGTCACCGGCGCCACCAGCTCCACGAACCTCCCGGTGACGCAGGGCGCGCTTCAGCCAAGCCATAGCCGCGCTACCTGCGGTGCAATCTCTCCGACGGCCCCCTGCAACAACGCCTTTGTGGCCAAGCTGAATGCCAGCGGCACCAGCCTTCTCTACTCCACATACCTCAATGGCGAAAGTGGCGGTATTGGAGGCAACAGTATTGCCGTGGATACTACCGGCCAGGCACATATCACGGGCGACCGGCTCTCAGGGGGCTTTGTCACGAAGCTCAATGCCGCAGGCACAGCTGTCCTTTATTCAGCTTCGGCAGTGGGAGGTTCGGCGATCGCTCTCGACACTGCAGGCAGCGCTTACGTCACCGGTCGGAGAGGAACTGATTCCTTCGTATCCAAGCTTCGTCCCGACAGTGGGGCCGTTTTATATTCGTTCCGGCTCGGAGGCACTTTCACTTCTTTCTCGGCTCCTCCCGAGGAGGTTGAAGCGCTAACGGGAGTTGCTGTGGACTCCGCCGGAAATGCCTATGTGACCGGTTATACCGCGTACAAGGATTTTCCCACCACTCCGGGTGTGCCCTTCCCTGCTCCGCTCGGCGTCGGAATCTGCGGTAACTCACTCTGCCGTGATGCCTTCATCAGCAAACTGAATCCCAGCGGAACGGCCCTTGTCTATTCCACCTTCCTGGGAGGTGACTCGATAGATTATGGCGCCGGCATCGCCGTCGATCCGGCGAGCAACGTCTACGTCACTGGGGTCACGCGTTCTTCAAATTTTCCGCTTCAGCCCGGAGGAGGAGCCAGGGGGGGCGTGTTCGTCACCAAGATCAACGCTACTGGGACCGCGCTGTCATTTTCAACGACTCTCGGCTCCGGCCAGACTGCTGAGACTGGGACCGGTATCGCTGTGGACGGCACTGGAAATATCTATGTCACCGGGAGTGCGGGTCTGAATTTTCCGGTCACCTCCGGTGCCTATCAGCCAGCTACCGGCTCCAATGGCGGTTTCGTTGCCAGGCTCTTCGACGATCTGACACTGTTTGTACCCGTCATTCTGTCGTCTCCCGGCCAGAACGGTTCCTTCTTCACTTCGGAGCTGACCCTGTCAAATCGGTCTATGCGGGACGTCACTCTGGAGTTCAACTACACGGCAGCTTTTGGGGGAGGCAGTGGCAAGGCTGCTGACACCTTGCCCGCCGGACGCCAGCGGATTCTGCCCGATGCCATCGCCTATCTGAGATCGCTTGGACTTCCCATTCCCGATTCAGGCAGCCGGGGCGGCACGCTGGCCGCACGTTTCTCAGGCCTGGGTTCTGCAAGCGAGGGGGCCGTGACAGTCCGGACGGCAACCCCAGTCCCCCAGGGGCGCGTTGGCCTGGCCTACCCTGGTATCGTCAGAGGGCTGACGGCGCCTTCCTATCTGTTCGGATTGCGCCATGACGCGCTGGACCGCAGCAATGTCGCTATCCAAAATGCTGGCTCACCCACAGAAGGAGATATCACTCTGCGGCTCACCGTCTTCTCTGGACAGCCGTCCTTCCCGGCAGTTTCGCAAACGCTGCCCGAGGAAACGCTCACACCAGGAGAATTCAGGCAGCTGTCGGGCATTCTTCGGTCGAATGGCTTGGGATTCAGCAACGGCTTCGTCCGCGTGGAACGAGTACGGGGAACAGCGCCCTACTACGCCTACGCCGTAATCAACGACCAAGCCAGCTCTGACGGCTCTTTTATCAGCCCCGTGCCCGATTCCATTTCGGGAAGCGGCAGCGGGTCGACGGTTCCCGTAGTCGTCGAATCAAGTGTTTTCAACACGGAGCTTGTGCTCGCGAACTGGTCGCCAGGCAACAAGGTTGTGAGGCTGACGTTTACGGCAGACGGAGTTCAGAGCCCCGACTCGAGCACATCTGTGTCCCTGATCCTGCGCAGCCAGGAACAGATGATTCTTCCCAACATCATCCAGTGGATGCGCTCGCTTGGAGCTCCTGGCCTCTCGACCGATCAGGCTTGGGTAGGTGCCCTTTCGGTGATGATCACCGAGGGTGAGGCAGGAAGCGTTTATGCAGGGGCAAGAACCTCGGCACGCAGCAGTACCGGCCAGTTTGGGGTCGCCTACGCCGCAGTTCCCAACGGTTCTGCCACTACCCAGAGCGCCTGGATCTACGGGCTGCAGCAGAACGTTGAGAACCGGAGCAATTTAGGGCTCGTCAACACAGGTGAGATAGACGGCAGTTCCGTCGGCTTCCGCCTGGAACTGTTTGACGGAGAAAGCGGCCAGAAGGTAAGCACGCTGGAGGGAATATCCGTTGGGGCGAAGCGATTGCTGCAGATCGGCTCGTTGTTCGAAAAGTATGCCCCAGCCACTCGCCAAGGCTACGTGCACGTGATTCGCATCGCGGGCGCTAATCCCTTCATTGCCTATTCGGTGATCAACGATGGCGCCAGTCCCGGCGAGCGCACTGGCGACGGCGCCTTCATTTCAAGCTCGCCTTAAGGATCAGAATAAGAGAAAGAGGGATGGGCTCAGTCCTCCGCTCCTGCCTGGTTATCTAAAGACTGAATGCCTTCTTCATTGCTTCCGCCGTTTTCGCAACTGCCTCCTCTGCGGGAAGCGCCCGTAACGCCGCATTGAACGGTTCCGCGTGCACGGGCCCGTCAAAACCGACCTTTCTTAGGCCATCCAGAAAAATCTTGACGGGGATCACACCTGTGGCAACGGGCAGCTCACGGTTTGAGTCGATTTGCTTGTCGAGAGACAGACCTGCGGGCGCATCGTTCAGGTCTACGGCAATCACGTCGTCGTTCCTTAGTGTGAGCAAATCGGCCTGATTCTCCTCGGCGTTATACCAGTGCCAACTGTCCAAGTGAAAGCCTACGTTGCCGGTGCCGATGGCAACAATCAGCTCTTTAGTCTCGTTCATCGTGTGAATGAAGGGGTGTTTGGCCCGCCTCCAAAGGGTCTTGGGACCCAGGTACTCCAACCCGAGGCGCTGGCCCTGATCTTTCAACACATCAGCGCAGGCTTTCAATCGATGAGCCAGCGCTCTGAGGCTTTGCAGATACGTGCGATCATCACTGAAGGAGGGGACCCACGTGCTCACTCTCTCAATGCCGGCTCGCTGCAGCGCTTTGGCAAACGCTGGAAGCTCTTTGAACCCTTCCTGAAACGCGGCTTCGTCCTTTCGAAAGTCTACTGGCAAACTCCCGGACCCAAAACGCAGTCCCTTCGTGTTCATGTCCAGTAATAACTGTTGAAGCTGTGTGTCCGATAGTTGAGCAAAGTATTTGGGATCCGGGTCAACCGCATGGAATCCGTGCTGGATGGCCAGTCGGACAGACTCCGTGAATGTGGCCTTGACCCCAATGCGACCACAGCTCAGATTCATGTAGAACTTTGTAGGCAAAACATCGGAGACAGGCTGGGCCGATGCAACCACGCTTGACAAGCTCGAGACACCCACTGCCGCCGCCTGGACGAAGTGCCGACGGGTCGGTAAATTCAAGGTCATGATTGATTCCTCTGAAGCATGCACACAAACTATTTTGTTCCCAACTGCAGCGGCACAGCCTTGATCATCTTCCGACCGGCGTTTACCATTTTGCGATTGACTGCTTCGGCAGCATCAAAAGGCAGCTGGGTCTTATCATCAAATATCGCTCCTGCCAGATTTGCCGGCCGAAAGCTGATGTCAAGGGCCTTCAAAGCGACAACTTCCCCTTTTTCTCCCATCTGCACTCCGCGGAGATTTGCGCCGCGCAGATCTGCCTTTTGAAGGTCAGCCCCATAGAGTATCGCGTCGCCCAGGTCGGCGCCTTGAAGCAAGCTGCCTTTCAAAGCTGCATTCATCAGATTTGCTCCGCGCAGGTTGCTTTGTCTTAGATCGGCGCCACTAAGGTCTGCGCCCACCAGGTTCGCCTCGCTCAGATCAGCAGCAGACAACCGAGCACGGTGCAGTCTGGCCTGGCTTAGCTCAGCCTTGCGCAAATTGGCTAGCGTCAAGACAGCCTCGGTCAGATCTGCTTGCAGAAACCTGGTTTTCTCCAAATTTGCCTTTTCCAGCAACGTTCCCTGAAGGCTCGACTGGTCAAACCATCCCTCGCTCAGGTTCACTTCGCTTAGGTTGGCGCCGCTGAGTCGGCACCACGACAGATCTGCGCCATGCAAATGAACCTGGCGCAGGTCCAAGCCTGTGAAGTCTACCTTGAAGAACTTTGATCCAGAAAAGTTTGTGGCTTGCAGCCGGGCGTTCCGCAGGTTCACCTGATGCAGAGCCGCTCCGCGAAAGTCCGCTCGCGACAAATCGGCCTTATCAAGTATCGTTCCCAGCAGCCGTGCATCGGCTAGCGTGGCATCGGAAAGGTCGGCTCCAGTGAAGTTGACATCGGCAAGCATGGCCTCGGTGAAGTCGGCGCCGCGAAGAATGGCACCATCGAATCGGGCTCCACCGAGGTCTGCGTTCTTGAACCGCGCCCCCGAAAAATCCTTGCCACGAAGATCAGCGCTTTTCAAGTCGGAGCCGCATAAGTCGCCACAAACACCCATCCACTGCGGGTTGTAGCCCCTGGCCCCGGATTCGTTCCGGCAATCGCCCTGGGATGGCAGGTATCGGTATTCGGGCTGCTGCAATTGAATGGAGGACGTCCGCCCTGCGCCAGGAGCTGTCTGCGGCTCGTCTGTCACCTGAGGCCATCCGCTACAGGGAGTGCTGGCTAACAAGACGAATGCAACCATCCAAGGAAGACGAGCAGGGACTGCAATGCTTAATGATGTTGTTGTCTGCCAGAGCTCATGGAACATTGGCAGCTGTAAAGTTGAACGGCGCGCCGGGATGCGCTGAAAGAATGAAGCCGATTGAACTTTCATTGCCAGAACCAAAGCCTGGAGCTTAGACGCCAGGCGTACCAACTAGAGTGCCGCGCCGAAGCGGTTGATGAGGCGGCACACGATTGCTTCTCACTCTCGGCAAGACCCTTCGACTTGCTTGGCCAGATCAAAGTCTTTCTGAGTGATTCCTCCTTCGCTGTGAGTCGATAGGGTCAGTGTAACTCTTCGATAATTGATGAGCATGTCAGGATGATGATCCGCGAGCTCTGCAAGGTCTGCTACCCGGTTCACAAACTTCATGGCTTCTGCGAATGAGGGCCACAGGAATGCCTTGCAAATTGCAGCTCCGGCAAGATCCCAGCCTTCGAGCTGCCGCAACCCGTCGCGAACTGCGTCAGGAGATAGTCTGGTCATGTCGTCCTCCAGCATGGCTGGGCGATTCGGCAGGTTTCAAGCAGCTATGAGTGGTTGCACGGTCTATTGGCAAAAAACTTCTCAGATCTGCTTCTTAGCTTCCTGCCAGAACTCCTCCATCTCTTCCAAATTACTCTGGTCAAAGTCCTTGCCCGCCTCTCGCAGACGACGCTCGATGTACTGAAAACGCGACACGAATTTGTGGTTCGTCTTTCGCAACGCGGTCTCAGGATCGATCTTCAAGAACCGCGCAATATTCACGGCGACAAAGAGTAAATCACCTACCTCCTGTTCAATCCTCGTGTTTTCCTTGGCCGCGGCAGGTTCTTGCAGTGCTTCCCTCAGCTCGTCAACCTCTTCGTGCAGCTTGATGAAGATGTCGTCCACGTGCGACCAATCGAAACCAACTCGCGCGGCTTTGGCGGTCAGTTTGTTCGCGGCCAGCAGCGCAGACATCGGGGCAACACCCTCCAGGATGGAGGGTGCGACCGGAGCCTCTTGCTTTTCGGCGCGCTCGGATCGCTTGATACTCTCCCACTTCTCAACAACCTGCTCTGGGGTCTCCGCCCTTACCGAGCCAAAGACGTGCGGATGCCGGCGGACCATCTTGGAAATGATGCTCTCTGCGACCTCGTCAATCTGAAACGATCCCTCATCCTCTGCAATACGCGACAGAAAAACCACTTGAAAAAGCAGGTCTCCCAGCTCGGCACAAAATTCCTTGCGGTCTCCCGAATCCATTGCGTCGAGCACTTCGTAAGCCTCTTCCAGCATCATCGGTTTCAGTGTGTCGAAAGTCTGCTCACGGTCCCAAGGGCAGCCCCCGGGCCCACGCAGCCGGTCGACTAGTTTTACGAGTTCCAGAAAACGCTCACCCTTCACAACTGCCTCAATAGGATTCAGTTTCTGTTAGTCGGATCTCAAACGGAATGATACTCGAAATCAGGTGAGTGTGACTGGTCACCGGCTCTTTACTGCTGGACCGTCCTGCTAGCCGGTCTGAAGATCACTCTGTTTCCCCCCTGGCGCTTGGCCTCATACATCCTCTGGTCCGCAGATTCGATGAACTCTTTCTCGCCCAGACCATCAGCGTATTCGGAGACCCCCGCGCTGATGCCGACCGCCCCTTTGAACTCCTGATGGATTGCGGCTCGCAGCCGATCCACGAGCGAGCCGGCCTGCACCAGGCTCGTATCAGGCAGGATGAGGACAAACTCGTCGCCGCCATAGCGAAACGCAGTGTCGATCTTCGTGCGAATCTCTTTAGAAACCAGCCTCCCCACTGCCTTCAACAAGTTGTCACCAGCCAGATGGCCGCGTGTGTCGTTGTACTTCTTGAACTTATCCAAATCGAAAATGCAGAGTGAAAAGCGCGTGCCCTTGCGGCTGGCTCGCTCCATCTCGCGCCGCAACTGTTCAAAGAAGTATCTCTGATTGAACAAACCTGTCAGATCGTCAGTTACCGTAAGCTGCTTGAGCTTCTTCTCCAACTCGATCCGCTGGGTCACATCCGTCAGAATAATCAGGAACCCTACGAACAGGTCGACGGCTGGCTCGATTGGACGAATGACGATGCGCGCCCAAAACGCGCGCCCGCCTGCACCAGCGATGCGTACTTCTTCTTCCACGCAGTCGCGGTTGAGATTCTTGCCGAGGCTATTGAAGATTGATCGGGTACGGCGGCTTTGAATGACTTCCGTGATTTTTTGGCCAATCGCCTCCTCTGCGGACATCCCGAGCAGTAACTCCGAGCCTGAGTTGAACGTAATAATACGGCCATCCTTGTCTATGGATATGATCGATGTATCGTCCGCCGCATTCAGGACGAGCTCCAGATAGACCTTGGACTTTCGAATCTGCTCAAAAAGTTTGGCATTTCTCCAGGCCAGTGCAATTTGCGACCCAACGGCTTCAAAAAGATGCTTCTCGCTCTCGGTAAAGCGATAACTTGGGGCATCCTCGATGTGAAGCACTCCAAAGACCTCGTCATTAGACTTGATCGGGACCGCCAGCTCCGACACCTCCGCACGAGGACCAGCTACGCCCTCCACAAAGCGACCGTCAGACACCATAGTTTCGCCCGTCAAAGCAGCCCGACCGGCCACCCCTTCGCTGAGGCCAACTCGCGTTGGCCTTTGATCTTGCTCTAGCTCTGAAACGGCGCACTGAGTGCGAACCAGGGCGCTCTCCGGCTCATCCAAATGAAAGACATTGATATGCTTGTATCTGAAATGATCCTTGAGCGCAACAACGGCGGTTTCCAGCAGTTTTTCAACAACTAAAGCAGAAGTCAGCCTCTTAAAAATACTGTTGACGATTTTCAGCTGCTTGGTACGGCGCTGCTCCAGATCAAGCAGTCGCGCATTATCGACAACGACCGCCACCTGATCAGCTACAAGGGTCAGAAGCTGGATGTCCTGGTGATGATAGGCCTCCGCACTCCCGCTCCCAAAAAACATAGCTCCCACTGTCTGCTCTTTAACTTGGAGCGGAACAAGAATGCAGGACTTGACGTGCTCCACAAACGACAGGCCAGAAACTGCCGCTTCGGGTTGCGTGTCCAGATCGGAAACAATAGACGGTCCGCGTCCCGCGAAGGCCCCCGCAAAGAAAGGATGGTCGGCAGGAATGCGTTGACGGCTCTGGGGACTGGAAGGGTGCTCCAGCAAAACGGTGAAAAGGTCGAGGCATCGCTCTTCCTGATTGATGAGGGCCAAAGCGGCGTTGCTGAATTCAACAAACTCTCGCGTCTGACTAACGATGATCTGAAAAATCTCATCCAGCATCAAGGTAGACGTGACAGCCCTGGCGATCGAGGCCACCGCGTTCATTCGCTGGTTCTGCAGCCGTTGTATCAACTCCAGTTGCCGCTTCTCTACGGCTCGCCGGACACAATTCCTTAAGCTGTCCAGCTCGAAAGGTTTGAGAATGTAATCATAGGCACCCTGCTTGAGCGCCTTCACAGCAGCGTCCACCGATCCCAATCCAGTCAGCACAATCACCGGGATCTTGAGCTGCTCCTGGCCAACGAATTCCAGAATGTCGTAACCGCTGGTTGTATCCATTACCAGATCTGTGATCACGACGTCATAATCGTTACGTCGCAGCTCCTCGATCGCAGAGCGTCCATCCTGAGCCGCAGCCACCTCGTACCCTAACTGAGTGAGCAAGAGCCGCAGGCCCGCTATCATGCCCTCCTCATCGTCCACCACGAGAACCCTCCACCGAAAAGTGGGGGTTCTCATCTTGAGCACGGCCGGAGAATCAAAGCTTGTCGATCTCATCGTTGAACCTCGTCGTCGAGGAACCCTAGAAGCGAATCCACAAGGAACGAAACAGTCGCCGGGACTATTGCTCAAAAATATGCTACGAATCGGAAAAGCAAACTAATTTAGAGGATAGCACAAAAAGCAGAGTGTCCAATTATTGCTCAAAGGGAATTTCCCAGGCCGATTCCTAGGCACCGCAATCAGAAGGATTTAGGTTGGCCTTCGGTGACAATCCTGCTCGCTCGCCTGTCCGTTTAGACAGCCAAATTCATTGACCCGAGTACGAATTTCGGAGAATCTAAACGTGTTGCATTCAAGACGTTTATCTCAATATGCTGCTGAATTTAGCCTCCGTCCGCCCAATGCGCCTTCGTAGCGCATCAGTCTCAAGTGAGCAGGTAATTTGGGGTTCTTTGTTGCTTGCTTGCTGTCTAGGCGCTGGCTGTGGAAAGGAAACTACACAGCCGGGCAAAGACAAACCTCACTCCGGGGGCGTTCTTCGGATAGCAGCTCAGTCACCACAATCCCTGGACCCGATTCATTCCAGAAACTATTGGGAGTCTGAGATAGTTCTGCAGATATTTGACAGTCTGCTGCGATTCGACCCCTACCTGAACCTGGCACCTGCCTTGGCTCAAGACTGGCAAGTTTCGGCGGATGGGATAACCTATACCTTCCACTTGCGCAAAGGAGTTCGGTTTCACGATGGGAGAGAAGTGGTTGCGGACGATGTGGTCTATTCTCTAACAAGACTACTGGACCCAAAATGGAGATCAGACGATAGCCAACATTTCTCCAGAATAGTGGGCGCGACTGAGTTTCAAGCCGGAAGGGCAACGGCAGTCTCGGGCCTTAAGGCACTTGATGCCTCGAACGTCCAGATCACGCTCGACCAGCCTTACGCGCCTTTCCTGCGAGTGCTGGCACAGCAGCCCGCTTCCGTAGTCCCAAGGGAAGAACTGGAAAAGAGTCCGGCTGCTTTCGCGCAGAACCCAGTGGGTACCGGCCCATTTCGACTTGAGCGCTGGGAATCGGGCTCGGAAATGGTACTCGTCGCAAACGCCGACTACTTTGGCGGCAAGCCGTTTCTAGATGAGCTGCGGATAACAACATTGCCAGCTCTGAATGCTCGTGAGAGCTTCCAACTCTTTCGCGAGAAGAAACTGGATCTCTCTTTCGTGCCACCTGACCAGGTCCTCGCAGCCCAGAGGGAGCCTGACTGGATGTTCCTGAGCCGTCCAGTGCTGCGGGTCATGTACCTCGGGATGAACCTGCGTGACCGATGGCTCAAGAACCTGGAGGTTCGCCAGGCCATCGGCTTTGCGGTCAATAAGACAGAGCTGTTAGGAGAGGACTTCGACTATTCCCAGACTCACGGGTTGATTCCGGTTTCCCTTCTGGGTGCGAGTCTGGACTCGCACCCAGACCTCTACGATCGGGAGAAAGCAATCCAAGCGCTGGAATCTCACAGACGTCGAGGGAAGCGGCGCTTGAAGCTCCAGCTCTGGCACGCGCAGATGTCAGAGAGCCGAAATGCCCTGCTTTCACGTTTGGCAACCCAGCTCAATGAAGTGGGCTTCGAGATCGAGCTCAAGTTGGTTCCCTCCATGTCGGAATTGCTTGAGAAGATCTACGCAGGCGACACACAGCTATTTTTGCTGGGGGAACAAATGGACTTCCCAGACCCCGATGCGCTTCTCAATCGACTCTTCCATTCGAAGAGCCCAGGCAACATGTTTGGTTATGCTAATCTAAAGGTGAACGAGCTCTTGCATGAGGCTCAGACCACCCTTGATGACAGCCGCCGCGCCCAGCTTTACAGAGAAATTGAAAGCCTGATCCTGTCCGACTGCCCGGTTCTTCCGCTGGCAGTTGTGAAATACTCGCTGGCCTATCAAAAACGTGTCAGGGGACTGGAAGTGAATGCTCTCGGATTCCAGTACCTGCCTTTGCGGGAAGTTTGGCTGGAGCCTGAGAAGTGAGAATGGCGGGCTGCTGCTCAGCTACTCATTGCCGATAAAATCGAACAACCCCAGATCCTGATAGGAGCGGTAGTTGCCCGCATCCAGATTCTGGATGAAGCCTCGCATGCGCTGAAGGACGGTTGCGCTGATGTATCCGGGGCGCCTCTCAGGGTGCGGGAAGCGAAAATAGGCTCTGACGAAGAGACTTGCGTCTGAAAGAGGTAGTTGCTTGATGTTTTCACCGTAACGGTCAAAATTGCCGTTCTGCAGCAGGTAGAACTCCACGTTGGACACATAGAACACAGAGACTGTCTCACCAATTTCCTTGAGATAATGTCCGATGGCTCGCAGCGCTCGAGGGCCTGAGAAGTCACCCACCACTGGAACAATCAGATTGCGTGCGTGGAGCCGTTTCACGAACTGAAAGTCCCCTTCTAAGCTCAGATAGTTGCCATACCTCCCCTCCAAGTCTCGTTCCAGCACGATCTCTCGGAAAGAAGGATAGAAGCGATAGTTGGGCCTGCCGAAACTGCGAAAGCGGATCTCTAACTGTTGATCAAAGAACTCGCGATAAATTGCCTCAACGATCTTCGAGTCTTGTGCCGACATCTGGAAGTGGTACTTATCCCGAATCAGGCTCTGGACACGATCGAGGTTTTTTCGAAACAGCGCCTCTGCTGGCGTCTGTCTTTCAATCAGAACTAGCAGCCGCGTAATATCGGCCCGCTTCGAACGGGCCTGCTTCGGCAGCGGGCGGCAGAAAAGGTTTGCGAGATACTCGTGCCGGTCGCGGGAGATCTCGAAGAGCGCCTTGAACAGAAGATGGTAGAGCAGGTTCTGCCGACGGATGTCCACGAGGATGGCTAGATTGGGCCGGATCTTTGCAATGTAGCTGAAGTTTTGCTCTGGACCGACTCCCAAATACGCTCCGCCCCGAACACCCAGACTCTCCAGCTTGCCCAAGACTTGCAGGTAGGAAGCCTCGTTCGATATCAGGTTGTCGGAGTCGAAGAATCCCGGGTCTTCAGACAGGCGGGCAATCAGCGGGGCAAAATCCTTGTCACCGACTCGCTCATCGACTGCGGGTGCCGCCAGACAGAGACTGGCATTGACGATGAGCAGCAAAGCGCGAAGGAAGGCCAATGGTCTGAAGAACGGCATCGGAAGAAACATTGAGGCTCCGAGGGGAACGAGCCTGGAAAGAAATGTTCCTACAACCACCGCCGGGTAATCTCGCGACTCACGGCAACGGAGTCTTCTTCGATGCGTCACTAAAAATGAACAGATTCCTTCAGGATGGAACATCTGGATGCCAGCTCCGACGGGCACGCCAACACCTGTTCAAGAAAATCTTTGGGCTTTAACAGGTTCCCAGTCTCGGGGTTGACGGAAACCGTGAAGCCAAATCGAACGGGACTGTCGCTTTCAATCCAGAGATCGACGATCCGCTCGTGGTCCTTGGAACTGCACCAGAAGTCGTTGCCCTTATAGTGGTCTGCCAGATGGTTGATGAGGTCGTTGATTCGGCCAAGAAGCTCGGCCAGCTGCGGTGCTTGCCCGTCAATGCCCTTGGTGTCGAGAGAAGCCTTGTACGTTGCCTGCAGCGGCTGAGTGATAGCCCCCTTGCCCTTTGAGTCAATCGGTTCAATGCTCTGGACAACCAACCCCTCGATCAAACAGGCGTTCATGCGTGCGACAGCATCGTCCGACAAAACGCCATGAACATCGAACTGGATAAACTCCGAGCGTGAGGTCATCCCGAGGGGAATAGCGGGAGATGTGGAGAACTTGGGCCGGGGATTGAACCCTTCGGTGAAGCGCAACGGGAACTCAGACCGGATCATAGCCCGTTCCATCAACTGCATGACATTCAGGTGAGACAACAGCCTGGTGGGACCGTCCTTCCAATAGTGGAGGATATAGGTCCGGATGTCTGAGGTTTTCTCCCGCGAGGGACTGAGTTGGCCGTGTTCGGAGGATGGTGCCAATGTTTGGATTTCAAGAGAACTGTCCTGCTTCAAACGGAGAGTACTCTGAACTTCAGCACCACTCCCACGCAGCATGGACGACTCTCTCGAAACCAATGAGTCAACTTCGGCGGCCTTCTCCGAGGCACGCTCCCCCGTATCGACACAGTTGCCGAAACCAGTGCTTTCTACTCTCTGCGCTGGCCCAACCAACTGCACAAGGCTCTCGGCTGCAACTGGCTCCGGCACTTCGGCCAGTCTGATGTCTTCATAGTTGCCCGGAATACCGCAGCCGCGGCAGTCGCCCCATTTGCAATCATAGGTCTGCACGGCTTCGTAGGAACGCTGCCGTTCCTTCAGCAGGAACTTCTTGGAGACACCGATATCGATGAACTCCCAAGGCAAGACCTGGTCGAGCGGGATGTCACGATTGTAGAAATGTGGATCGACTCCAGACTCTTTAAATGCCCGCATCCAAAGGCTGAAATTGAACATTTCATCCCAGCCGTCAAAGCGGCAGCCCAGCTGGTAGGCCCTCAGGATAGCCCGCCCCACGCTGCGGTCACCACGAGAAAGCACGCCTTCCACGAAGCACTCCTTCGGATCGTGCCACTTCAGCCTGGCAAACGGAAAGCGCACTGCCGATTTGAGGTAATTGAGCCGCTCGGTAGTCACCTTCAAGTCCTCGAACCGGTCCCACTGAAACGGAGTGAACGACTTGGGAACGAAGGTCCCAATGCTGGCATTGACGTTCTTCTGTCCTCCTTTGACCTTTTTCCCAATCCGCCCGACTTCGCGAATTAAGTCAACCAGCTCCCGAATGTCGGCGTCTGTTTCGGTTGGCAGGCCGATCATGAAGTAGAGCTTCACCAGATTCCACCCCTGCCGATAGGCCGTTTCGATCGCCTGGAACAGCTCTTCATTGCTGATGTTCTTGTTGATGAACTTGCGCATCCGGACGCTGCCAGCTTCGGGCGCAAAAGTGAAGCCGTTTTTCTTCACCTCGCCTACGTTCTCCGCCAGCGACACCGAGAACATGTCCGCCCGCAGCGACGGCAGCGAAATGGAGACCTTGTCTTTCGAGAACGCACGAGCCATCCGTTGGGTCAAATACTCCACTTGACTGTAGTCCGCCGTGGAAAGTGACAGCAGGCCAATCTCGCGGCAGCCGGTGTTCTTCAGCCCTTCCGAGGTCAGATGCATGACATCGTCGACATTCAGCTCCCGCGTGGGGCGATACCAATAACCCGCCTGGCAGAATCGGCACCCCTGGGTGCATCCTCGCATCACCTCGACACTGACTCGATCTTGGATGATGTCGATGACAGGAACGATGGGCCGGGTCGGATAAGAATCGGGCAAAAGCGCCTCTATCCAGCGCCGCTTCACCAGCGTGAACGGCTTTCCTGGGCGAGTTTCAGCCACCCACGGATCGGGCGGCTGATGAATCTCAGGGACATAGATGCCCGGCAGCTTCGCCAGCGCTTCGAGTTTTTGCCAGCGCTTCAAACCGTCCAACCGCGCCTGGCGGCAGAAGTCCACCATTTCGATCACAACTTCCTCACCATCGCCAATGACGAAGAAGTCGATGAAATCCGCCAGTGGTTCGGGGTTGGCCGTGCACGGGCCTCCGGCACAAATCAGTGGATCCGACTCCCGGCGCTCGGCTGAAAGCAGCGGGATCCGCGCCAGGTCGAGCATGTAGGGGACGTTAATGTACGTCAGTTCCGCTTGCAGGGAAAAACCCACGAGGTCGAACTCTTGGATGGGCGTCTTGGTTTCCAGGCTTACGAGAGGCACACCTTCTCTTTGGAAAACTGCAGCCATGTCCACCCAGGGCGCGAACACCCGCTCCGCATATACGTCGTCGATTCGGTTCAAGATGTGGTAAAGCATCCGGATGCCGTTATGCGACATGCCAATTTCATAGACGTCCGGAAAAGCCAGAGCAAAGCGAACGCGAACGCGATCCAGATCCTTTCGAATCATGTTCGGCTCACCACCGATGTATCGTCCCGGCTTTGCACCCTGCTCCAGCAACGAGAAATATTTGTCCTTGAAATCCATCTGCTCAGTGATCACGACAGCCTCGATCCTGAAATGTTCCGACGAACGGATTATAGGTAGACATCAAGAGCTTTGCAAATATCCGGTCCATGCCGAGGCAAAACAATGACCCGGAACTTTGGACCTTGGAAGGCTTCTTCAAATTTCAGTTTGCCTGTAACTTTCTACTTCCATAGACTACCCCCTCTGTATTCAACCATCTTTCTCCACTCTGGGCGCGAACGCTATGATCAGCCGCCGTTGGACACTGCATCAGTTGGCTTTGTTTGCGGCCGGTTCACCCTTCTTTCCGCAATGGCTTCAAGCTCTTCAGCTTGAAGGAACCACCTATCCGCCGTTTTACAACGATGAGGTCAACGGGCCAGTCAATCTGCACGAAATGGAGGAAGTGGCCAAACGGAAGATCCACAAGATGGCCTACGACTTCATAGCAGGCGGTGTTGAAGACGAGCTGACACTGCGCTCCAATCGCGAAGCGCTGAACCGCATCTGGCTCAGGCCACGCTTCATGGTGGATGTCAGCAAGATCGACCCGTCAGTAGAGCTTCTCGGCAAGAAGATGGATTACCCCATCTTGCTGGCTCCCACGGGTGGAAAGAACCTGGTCATTCCAGATGGAGACCGTGTGGCCGCGCAGGGAGCGGCAGCCACGAAAACGCTCTACGTCGTAGCTAGCGGCGGCATGATGGAGAGGCTGGAGGGCGGCGCCACACCGCCGCTTTGGTGGCAGAACACGATTGGACAGTCGACGAAAGGCGCGGCCGAAGGTTATGCCCGGCGCTCCGAAGATTCCGGCTGTTCCGCGATCTGCGTCACTGTGGACAACCAGTACCAGTCAAATCGCGAACGGAATAATCGCAATCAGTTTGACTACGGCTATATGGAAACTGGTGTGCCCGGACAGCGTCCAGCCAAGCCGCGCTCGCCGGCAGTGGCCGGCATGCTGCAGCCACATACCCCCAACATGACCTGGCAATACATCGAGTGGCTCAAAGGCGCCTGCAGCTTGCCGGTCGTCATCAAAGGGATCCTTACATCGGAAGATGCGAAACTGGCAGTTGAGCGAGGCGCCGACGCAATTGTGGTCTCAAATCACGGCGCCCGGCAGCTCGACTCTGTGATGCCGACGATTCAAGCCCTGCCCGAGGTTGTGGCGGAAGTGAAAGGAAAAATTCCGGTGCTGATCGACGGCGGTATCCGGCGTGGGACCGACATCCTGAAGGCACTGGCCCTGGGAGCCAAGGCTGTCCTGATTGGACGGCCCTATGTGTTCGGGCTGGCTGCTTTTGGACAAGTGGGAGTGCAGCGGGTGGTCGACCTGCTGCGGGCAGAGCTGGTGCTCTCCATGGGACTTGCCGGCAAGCCCAATCTGGCTTCTATTGACCGAAACCTGGTTCGCCTTCCAAAGGATTGGGAATGAAAGGCTGCCTGCTGGTTCTTATCTTGCTTTTTGCCCCGCAGGTGCGGAGCCAGGAGAAAACTCACGAGCTCTGCAAGGTCTGCCACAGCCAGACCGTTGCAGACTTTCTGACGCATCCGCATTTCGAAAAAGGACTCAATTGCGACACCTGCCATGGCGCAAGCATCAAGCATCGCACGTCTCAGGGCCATACGGAGCCGGACCGGATCGCTGCGCCGCACGAAGTGCCTGCTCTCTGCGGCAGTTGCCACGGAGGTGAGGAACCAAACTCCATTCTGTCTCAGTATGCGGGCAGCAAGCATGGAAAGCGGGTCCTTGAAAAGGCCAGAGTCCGGTCTCCCCACTGTGGGACTTGTCACGGAGTCCATAACGTCCTTAGCACCAGAGCGATCGAAACCCAGTGCAAGCGCTGCCACGCGCAGCTGCCCACCGCCTGCACTGCGCCTTCAATCTCAGCCGCTAAGCCAGTCTATTGTGTCCAGTGCCACGCGTCGCATTCTTTCGCTGTAAGCAAGTGACACGCATACGGGAGCGGCATTGCAGGCTGTTTTCGGGAATCTCTCGGGAAGCAGCAGGGCAAGCCATCAGCTTGCGGTAGGAGCGTAATAGCCGCGTTTGGCTCGAGCCACCAGTTTCTTGGCGTTCTTGTTTGTATTCAGTTTGACGTTGACTGCCCGCCAGGTGCCATCGCGGCGTGCATTGGCGGGTTTGTAACCAAGCGTGTACTGATTGCGAATCTCGTGGGCAATCTGAACGCAGAGAGCCTCGACTTCATCCACCGATTCAGGGAAGAAATACTTTCCGCCAGTGTCCTCTGCGAGTTCCTGAAGGCTCTTCGCTGCCTTCTTCTGAGCGCGTGAACGCTCCCCCTCTTTGTCAAAAAGTCCAATGACATAGATGCTGGCGTGCGACTCGCGAGCAAACTCCAGGACGCTTTCGAATTTGTAGCGGCTATCCCGGTCTTCTCCATCGGAAATCAATAAGAGCGCTTTCTTATCTTCCTTGCCCTCGCGGATGTGTTCCAGCGACAAGTAAATCGCATCGTGCAGGGCCGTGCCGCCCCGCGTATCAATGGTATCCAGCGCTTCGGTGAGATCGTCGCGATTCTTGGTGAATTCCTGGTCGATGTAAACCTGATCGTTGAAATTGATGAGGAAAATCTCGTCCTCAAGATTGCAGGTTTTGACAAACGTCAGGGCAGCCTTGTTGACCCTCTCCCGCTTGGTGCGCATGCTGCCGCTGTTGTCAATGACCAATCCCAGCGAAACGGGCACATCCTCCTGCCTGAAGAGCGAGACGTCCTGTTGAACCTTGTCCTCGAAGACAGAGAAATCCTCCTTCTTGAGGTCTGTGATCAGTTTGTCTTTGTCATCGAAGACGGAGACATGAAGAAGCACCAGGTTCACATCAACGCTGAGTGTAAAGTCTGAATCTTTGCTCTTCTTGGGGGTCTCCTGGGCAGACAAAGATAGAAAAATGCAGAGCAGAAGGGATTGGACCAAGAGGGTAGTCTTTCTCATAGCAGTAAAACCTCCACTCAACCTGTGGGGGCAAAGTATCCAGTTTTGGAACGCACCGAAAGCGCGGGCAAGCCCTTCGGAGCATTCAGCTTCACCTTGATCTTGCGCCAGCGTCCGTCTTTGGAAGGATTGGTTGAAGCGTAGCCCAAAACATACTGGTTCTTTAGCTCGATCGCGATCTTGGTGCAAATATCTTCCAGCTCGTACACTGAGTTCGGGAAGTAGGCCTTGCCGCCAGTGATCTCCGTCATCTCCTCTAGAACTGCGCGTCCACTTCGCCCTTGAGCGAAGTCGGAATAGTAAGAATTGACGATACCGATCGCATAGATCTGCACATCCGACTCCTTGACGGCGTTCCGGACGTTGATCAGTGAATAGCGGCTGCGCGTGTCTTCACCGTCAGTAATTAAGAGGATCGCCTTTTTGGGATTGTGCCCCTGCTTCATTTTCTCAAGGCCAAGATACACCGCGTCGTACAAGGTTGTGGATCCCTTGGCACCCTTGTAGGCCAAGCGGTTTTGGATGTCGCTCACATCGTTGGTGAACTCTTCGTCGACCGTTGGCTTGTCGGCGAACGTCACCAGGAAGAACTCATCCTCCGGATTGCTGGTCTTGAGGAACGCAATTGCTGCGTCCTTGGCCCGGCCAATCTTGTCACCCATGCTGCTGGACACGTCGAAAAGCAGACCGATTGATGTTGGCACGTCTTCATTGCTGAACTGCGTGATCCTCTGTTCTACCTTGTCTTCGAAGAGCTGGAAGTGTTCCTTTTCAAGTCCTGTCACGAAGCGATTGCTGGGATCAGTCACTGTGGCATTCACCAGGACCATATCGACCTCGATCTTGATCGAGGACTGAGGGCTCCTGGGAGACTGGGGCACTGGTGGTGTCTGTTCCTCCTGCGCAAAAAACAAGAAATGGCCGTTTGAGAAAGTAAAAAGGCAAAGGAATACCAGGAGTGCCAATCGATTCAGTATTGTATTGTCTGAAACTGGATCCTTCTTCCTGCTCATTTTTGCGACCTCCTGTTAAAGAAGGGCGTCAATGGCGGACCTGGTGGGAACTCCACTGGGGTACTTCCGTCGATCGATGCTGAAAAAAGTATAGACAAAAAGGATTGGAGTGGCAACAGCGTGATGCCTCGGGCAGAGGATCCGTTTCCAGTTTCGCGTTACACGACCATTTGAATCGATTCTGGGGCGCTGCTTTTTCTTGTCCCACCTACGCTTGCGCCGATACAGGGCCTGCTTGACTCGTTTTGCGCAGGAGCCTCACATTACCGTTTCATGGGCGTACTTCAGCCGGATGAAGAGGATCTCGCTGTTCGGCCTCTGCCGAGAAGATCTCTACTCGATCGAAGGTTGCCGGTCTGAGGTCCTTGTCGATGGCGCACAGCGGGAGTCCGGCAGTCCAGTTCGGTCAGTCCTTCGATGCGTCGAAAGACCCGCAGGCTGACCGATGAACTTTGAAATCGGCAGCAGGTGGTTACAGACGCCACAGCAATACCAGTCCACGTCGTCCAAAACCAAACTCCGGCAGCAGGCGACTGGTGCGGCTCACAGGACTGCCGGGCAGGTTAGGATCGTGATGATTCTTGTAGACATATCTTCCGATGAGAAAGCCCATGGAGCCACCGACGAAGATGTCAGAGACCCAATGCCTTTGCGCGCTCAGGCGCGATGCCGCGACTACACTGGCTAGCGAATAGGCAGTGATCGGAACAGCAATGTGGTCTCTGTACGCGTATGCAAATACCGTTGCGAGGGCAAACGACGTAGCGGCATGACCGGAAGGAAAGGAATTCCCGCCTTTCCAAAAGCTGCCGTGCCCATCATGATCGAGCGGTCGTTCGCGGTTTGTGGTTTGCTTGATGCCGAACACAAAGACCTGGGTATGCGCAATCGCTTGCAAACCCAGCCAACCTGCCTCCTTGACATGTCCGTTTCCTCCTAACCGCCCGAGGAGGTAAGCGGAGCCGGAAATACCAGCCAGGGTGTAGGACGCTCCCACTTGAGACAAGCGACCGCTCCATTTTGTCTGATCAGGGGTATTCGGAAGCAGATCTGCCGTCCTTCTATCCGTAGCAAGGAATGCTGTTGATAGCACTAGGAACGGGATCCCATACTTCCTGACAGTGGGAGAACGGTAGGTACTGCGACGAAATGGGCTTGTCCACATGCGCCACTCGTCTTGACCGAATGTCTGCAGAAATGGTTGCTCTTCCAGATCGGAAGATTGAGGCGACTGGTGTTCTACAGTCTTCAGATTCTGGTCTGTATTGTCAGCACTACCTGCAGCATCGATCACCTGCCCTGCAGCCGAGGAAACGATTAATGAAGTGGCTATAAGCACTAAGGTGACTACTCCAAGGGGTTTAGTCGACCACAGAAGCATCGCAGGATCCTCCATGTGAGAATGCGCACTTCCGCAGGTCGAGCGCGTGGGGTCGGGTAATCCGCGAGCCCACACCGTCCCTCGCTGGACTGCTTGAACCGACTACGCGAAAGTGCTGCACGGTATGAAAACGAGTTGGGAAAAGAGTTCTGTCAGACGTTCAGTTCGATTTGCTTCTGTGGCTGAACGCCGTTTCCAATCTGGCTGCCTTTCACCGAATTCTGAACACCGCTGCCTCATAGAGTGATCCCTGAAAGTCATCGGCAACGAAGACGGTTCCCTCCACTTTTTGATGATTCAATCTCGCTTTTGAGCCGTTTACCAGATTTTTCGAGTCGTTCGGAGGGTCTGAGGTTTAGAGGCGATATCAGGAGATTCTCTTTCCCACTACAAGGTTGTTCCGCTCGCGTCGAAATTTCATCAGGAGATGACCGAACACCTATGCTTTCGCAACTGCTCTCCGCTTCTTTATCAGCTGCAGAATCCGCAGCGCGCAAATTCTATGACACATGGATTGGAGGATCTGGCATGGTCTCTAGGCTCGGCCGCCTCATCTTTGGCCTGAGCGGATTCGTTTACGCCCGGACCTTCATTCGTGCCGCTGGTCTCAACTCCCGAGATGTTGTGCTCGAAGTCGGGTGCGGCATGGGTACCATTCTGACAGCAGCTCAAGAGCGAGTTCGTTCAAGATCCCCCTATTAGGAAATTGACCTGTCCTATCAGATGATCCGGCACGGAAAGGCAAGAGCCACTAAACGATCTGCCACGAATTGTGCTCTGGGAATTCAATCGAGTCCGGACAGCCTCTGTCACCCGTCTCATTCTTCGCTGCTGCGGTGCCCAAAAGCTGAGGGGATTGTCCGAGCTGAGGAAGTCCCTGGAAGCAGCCGGCTTCGGCGAGCTCAGATCATTTCGAGTTGTTACTCCGTGGCTGCCATGGTCGAATGTTGCATTCACAGGTTGCAGCCCCCAATCGGAACTAACGGACGAGCAGTTGCCACAGTCGACCTTAGCCGGCACCTCCGCTTATTGATTGGATTGCCCTATCCAGAGCTGGCGCCGCCCGCTGCTGGTCATCAGCGCGAATAATGATGTGCCTCTCGCCAGAATTCCATCCAGCCGGTCGGACTTGGCTTGGGGCGCCATTCCAACTAGTCAGCTGATTCTCGTCATCAAATGACGATGTCTGAGTGAAAGCGAAGACTTGTTTCAAAGGAAACAATTTCCAGAACAGATCCTCGATAGGCTTGCATTGTGCAGGCAGGAGGGTGATTGCCTAGGCTGTCCGGTACTCGGGTGGCAATGTGGCAGCCAACGCCCACGAAAGTGGCGATGGCTATGTCCTGCCAAGGCCAGATTGGTGGGATCTCGCCTTCCCATCCAAGCACTTAGGCGCTTTCCTTATCTCTTTGTGGTGTTGAGAGGCTGACGCGACTCGGCGAATCCAATTTCCACCGGTGTGCCTTTAGGCAAAGTCACCTCTCTGCCGCGCGAGAGGAAATGCGAATAGACTGAACAAGCCGCGCCATACACTCCGAGCGCGCCATACAAGACCTGCGAACGCACGGCCAGGCTCGCGACCGCACCGACGAGGCGCATCCCCGAACCACCCGCGAGCGTCCGCACATCCGGATCGCCAACCATGTCGGGGGTACCGGGTTCGGTGTAGTCGGGCTGTGCCGCCATGGCAGCAATTGCAATCGAAAGTGCTGTCGAAGCGTAGCGAGCTTTTCCATCCCTGGCGCGAGCGCCGCCCTCGGCATCAAGTGCTAACCCTGCAGCACGATCGACCTCGATGCCGGTCAAACTCGCACGTACCGGCCGCAGGACTCCATCTGGCAGTTCAATTCGCGCCAGGACGACACGCAAATGGCCATTGTGATGCAGCTTTCCGGCCGGCTTGGCCTTCACAACCTCACCGACCACCTTGCTGTTGGCGGGAATAACCAGTTTCTGCTCCGGAGAAAACAACGGCTTCGTGATGATGGCCTCGACTGGGGTACCTCGCTTGGCTGTGGCTGAGCTCACCTCATCGGCAAGCCATGCCTCGAGCAAACTGCCCTCCGCCGGCGCTGTACCGAGCGCAGCCAACTCTTCGACTGAGCGAGCAGCAGTGCCGAAGTCAAGCGGCTCCTCAAGCACCGCGTTGAAGCGAGTGCCTGGTTCAAGATACTGGCGGCGAAACGGAAGCTGAGCTACCAGATACCTTTTGATGCGATCGAGCCGCCCCGGCGACTTGATGTTTACGCTCGCCGAATGTGCCGCGTCACTCACCTCCTTTTTTGCTGCTGCCGCAGCCTGGCCCAGGACGCTCTTCTTTTTCGCCGGCTGCGCGTCGCTCACCAGATGGACCACTTCTGCTGTACCGGAAGAGACTTGTGTCGCAATCGCGATTCGAGTCCCGTCCAGCAGCACGAGAGAATCAAAAGCGATCCCATAGGAGAGCAGCGGCGTGAAATCCCCGTTGGCAAGAGCAAGAATGCGTTTTTTCCTTGGGATGGGGTCGATGCGTGTAATCTTTCCATGGACTTCGGTTCCCTCTCGGATCACTGCCTGGTCGAAGGCGTACACCGTCTTCATCAGGATTGCCCGGACGGGCTCACCTGGACTCTTCACGCGGACGCGTTCTCGGAGGGCGACGCGGAGCGGCGTTCCGGCGGAGACAACGAGCTTGATCTGTACAGGGTCCGATTTGGGTCCAGCGTCTTGCGTTGCGCCCGACGCGGCCGATTGTGCAGAAGGGCTCGCGGTGCACAACTGCATCAGGATCAAAGCACCAATGGAAGGCTGAAGATAGCGCATGGTAAAGTCTTCCCGGGATGCCGGTTCGACGGGAAACTCATCCCAAAATTTGCAACTGGACTAGCAATTGGCCTGACTACGTTTTGTCTTTGTCGATTCTTACGAGGACAAATTCAGCATCCCTTACCAATCCCACTCCGGGCGCGTACCACTTCCGCTCTGAGCCTCTCTCCACGGCGCTTGACTCGCGGGTCTGAAGACAGTTGTTGAATGTCCCAGCGGGTGTTCTGACCTCTTCGGTTACGCTGATAACCTCAGCCCGATCCATGGCGACCTTCGGAGCAAGCTCCTGGTAGTACTTGTCGCCTACTCTGGCCTTGCCGGACACCATCAGGCCGAAGCTTGCACCCTGCAGGCCAGCCCGCCACGCTCCCTCATGTCCAGCCACTTTCCCATTCTTGTAAATATCCACGTCCTCGCCAAAGTAGTAGAGGGCATCGTTGGACGGGTCGATCGCAAAATAGTTTCGTGATACCTCCGCCAGTTTCCCGCCTTTCATCTCTCTTTCCTCTACAACGCGTGTCTTAACGCCGTCAACGAATTGAGTCTCGTCGAGAACAGTAATAGTCAGCGTATCTTTCCCGTGCGCGAAATGGAGGCAGTAACCGGGCTCAAGATTGAAGTATGTGCCCTTGCCTCGATCCACCAGATTTGCCTTATCCACCAGGAACGCGTCACGCCATGTTTGCTTCTCCTGTGTCAGCGCCCTGACCCCTGCTAAGGGGAGCGCCAAACTGAAGAGTATGCAACAACTAATCCTAGACAAACGAATTCGCGACATATGCGATCTCCTTTTTTGGTTTGGCGCTCATCTCGTTTTTATTCCCTCCACGGCTCCTGCAAGCCCGAATCCTAGTTCACGAAAGATGAACGGAAGATAAACTCAGATGCTATGCGATGTGGACAAGGGCTGACGCAGATTGTGGCAGGGGTTCCTTTGGGATCCGAAATGCGTGACATGTTTCGCCTGCAGAGACTTGCTGATCAACTGCTCCGTTACCTGGATTCGATGCCAACGAGCTTGATGGCTTCCCCAGTTGTCATGTCTCTGGTGAGAACATGACCGATTCCGGGTGCGAACCACTTGGCCTCGTTGAGGCTCGGTTCCAGGGGCGTAGTCTCCCGGGTCTTCAGACACCGAGCGAAGGTGCCAGCCGGTACCGTAACGTTGTCGGAAAGCCCTATAACATCACCGAAGTCTTCGGCTTCGCCGAGCGCGAACTCCTGGCGATAGAAATCGCCGATCGCCGGATGCGCTTTCATGATGATTCCCGGCTTGGCACCATCAACGCCGGCGGTGAAGGTGCCCGACAAGGTTGAGGGGCGTCCGCCCACCAACTCCATCGTGTTCTCTCCGAAGTACCAGACATTCCCGTCTCTGTCTTGCGCGAACCAATCGAGAGTGTCCTCCCTGAGCTCGCCGTCGACCATGACCGTGTCGTGGACTTCCACGGTTGTGACTCCGAGAATCTGCATGGTCTTGTGGGTCACAAAGAACTCGCTGTGCACCAAACCTTCCGAGGTCCGGCCCTCGTAGATGTAAACGGTACCAGGCTTTAGCGGAAAGTAGGGATTGTCAATCTTGTCAATGAAGTTAGCAGGATCGATGACGGGGTCGTAAGGCTGCCCGCCCAGCCGGCGGCAGGCTGCCTGTCGCGCTGAAAATTGAGCGTCACAGCTCTGTAGCGCGTCTTTGGAGTCGGCCAGCGCTTGCTCCTTGCAGGCCTTGCGGTCCGCTGGATCAGAAATATTGTCGCACTTTCCCAGGGCGAGCCACCGGTCGCTCTGCGCTCCCACGCGACAGGAACGCAAAACGGCGTGTGAGGTTGGCTGGCACGAATCACCGTTTTCGTCGTCATCATCTTCTGCTGCAGCCGCGGTGGCTGCTGTGAGTACGATCAGGAGTGAAGCGAGAAGCAAGAGGGGTCTCATCTGCGTAGTCCTCCTAAGATAGGGATGTCGTGTTCAGGCAAGGGCCTGTTCCACCTACCTTAGGCTCCAGCAGATGAATGGAGCATAAATTCACTTGTTTAGAACTGGGGGCAGGTTCAGAGCAGTCAGTGATGCGGGGGTTCAGGGGTGAGGGAGGAAAACAACAAAGGTTGTACCGGTTTCGTCCGAGCGCTGCAATTCAAGCCCACCATGATGAGCCTCGGCAATCCAGCGCGCGATGGGAAGACCGAGTCCTGCTCCGCTTCCCATATCGATTTCCGCGTACGAGCGCGCCCCCTCGGCACGATAAAAGCGTTCAAAGACGTGTGGTCGGGCCTCTGGCCGGATCCCGCAGCCCGTGTCTGTAACAGCGATGACATACTCTGAATCGCGCGACTCAAGGCCAATCTGTACCCTGCCTCCAGCCGGTGTGTGCCTGATCGCGTTATCCAGCAAGTTCCACATCATCTGTCGCAGCAGGGCTTCGTCCCCGCAAAAGGGAGCCTCATTGCCAAGCGGCAGAGCCTCGAAATGGAGATTTTTCCGAGAGGCCAGCACTGCGGCGCCGCGCGCAGCCTCTGCCAGCAACTCATTCAGATAGAACTTTGCTGTTTGCAGCGTCGGATGCCCGGCGTCGGCACGGGCGAGCATGAACATATCCTCGACGATACGTGTCAAGCGGCGCGCCTCTTGCTCGACGATCGTGAAAGCCTCCCTGTATTCGCTCTTCTCGCGATCCTCTCGCTGCAGCAGTACGGTCGAGGTCGTTCGTATGACCGAAAGCGGGGTACGTAGCTCGTGAGAAGCGTCTGCCATGAACTGTGTTTGTCGGGTGAAGGAATTGCTGAGTCGCGCGAGCAATGCGTTAAATGTGGTCGCTAGACGGCCAAACTCGTCATTTGGGTCGGTAATCAACAATCGTTGATCCAGGTTCTCGACGCTGATACGTTGCGCCCTCTCCGACATCGTCACCACAGGCGCCAAGCTTTTACGGATCAAGAACCACGCGCCCAGACCTGCCAGAATCAAACATAGGGGCACAACAAAAAACAAGAAGTTCTGGAGCAAGTCTAGCTGATCTTCGAGAGGCTCGAGAGAGGCCACCACTACGACACTGTAGACGTAAGCAGCAGAGCCATTTGTAGCCCTCTGAAACACGCCCCGACAACTGTCATCTGCGTCGGCCTCGGATTCAGGCAATTCAAAGAATCGGATGCCACTGGAAAAATTGAGCGGCAACGGTGGCAGACGGAGCGGAGGTCCGCCGGGGGCTGTCTTCCGGGCAACAACCTGGCTGCCGGCATCCAGGATAGCAATCGTTTGATTAGGGAACCGCAGATGTCCGAGTGCGTCGGCGATCGTCTGAACATTCTTCTCCGACGCGGTTGCGGGATATTGCAGAACAGCAACAGTCGCCTGGAGAGTGGAAGCAAGTCTCGCATCTATCCGATCGTAAAGGCTGCGGGCCAACACTATGTAAGCGCCCGCACTGAAGGCGATCAGCACGACGCCAAGCATCGCAACGTACCATAGTGTCAGGCGGGCGCGAACCGAATCAAGCACGTGAGTCAAACGCTCCTGCCGTGAGCATGTAACCCTCACCGCGTATTGTGCGGATCAGCTTGCAGGAATGGCCATCATGCGGCGAAGCCGCTGGATGTAGACCTCGATCAGGTTCGAGAAGGGCTCGAAATTCTCATCCCAGACATGCTCTGCAATATCGGCCCGGCCCACAACCCTATCCGTTTGCCTCGCGAGGTAATCAAGCAGAGTGTATTCCTTGGTAGTCAGTTCGACTTGGCGGCCCGCACGCCACACTCGCCTCGCCTGTGTGTCAATGGTGAGGTCGGCGATCTGGAACTTTTGTTTTTGCAGGACCGGGCCCCTTCGCAGGAGCGCACGCACGCGGGCCAGCAGCTCGTGGAAATCGAATGGCTTGCTCAAGTAATCGTCAGCGCCTGTGTCCAGGCCCGCGATACGGTCCGCCACGGAGTCGCGCGCAGTCAGCATCAGCACCGGCACGGCCGAGCCGTCGGAGCGCATTTCCCGGCAGATCTCGAAGCCGTCTCTCCCCGGCAGCATTAAGTCAAGAATAATGAGATCGTAATCATTGATGCTCGCATGATATAGGGCTTCCTCACCGTCAGTCACTATGTCCACGGCGTAGGCTTGCTCACGAAGGCCCTTGGCCAGCATCTGCGCCGCACTCAACTCGTCTTCAACCAATAGGACTCGCAGGGGTATTCTCCAAAGATTTTCTGGTCATACCTCGCATGGTAGCAGGTTCTCGCTTACACAGAGAAGCGAAGCTCCAGGATGTCCACTTCTTCGATGAAGAAACTCCCAAGAGTTCCAGAGCAGAAATCCCAGCAGCCTCACCGCACAGGACGGCGGGGGCAGTCGCTGTCTTCCCGACAGATCGCTGTCGACAGCAGGCGCGTGGAAGAGCAGTCGGCAACCCTGAAACTGATCCACTACCAGGCCTCGTCAGGGGAAGCCAGGGCGCACAACCTGACCAGCTCGCAGAATACCCTTACAGCGAGCTTGCTTCACTCAAGCCGGTCCAAAAATCCTCTTGATCTTCCCGGCGAATTCAACAAAGATGCTCGGCAGTTGTTTGATTGCGCACTTGATGCATGGTTTGATTAGTGCTCACCCTTCGTCAGGACTGGTAGCCAAGGACCCTTAGATGCGAATGACCTGGATCCTCCCGGACCGATGAGTTTGCTGAAGTCCATCGCCGTCATTCCCGCCCGATTCGAATCCACACGCTTCCCCGGAAAACCCCTCGTCAGCATCGCAGAAAAACCCATGATTCAGCACGTCTACGAGCGTTCGGCTCGGGCCCGCAGCGTGCAGCAGGTCGTGGTCGCTACCGATGATGTCCGAATCTTTCACGCCGTAAGGTCCTTCGGGGGCCAAGTCTGCATGACTTCAGCCTCACACCGGTCGGGAACCGATCGAGTTGCGGAGGTCGCAGCTCAGGTTGACGCCGACGTCATCGTCAATGTCCAGGGAGATGAACCGTTAATTGATCCCAGCTGCCTGGATGCCGCTGTCGAACCGTTTCAGTCTGATCCTGCGCTGATGATTTCCACGTTGAGCGTTTCTGGAACTTCAGAAGAAGAGTGGCTTAGCCCACATGTCACCAAGGTGGTCGTAGACCGCGACGGCTTTGCCCTTTATTTTTCTCGCTCCCCGATACCCTACCTTCGCGATCGAGATGAAACGAGAAATCCATCGCCGTTTCTCAAGCACGTCGGTCTTTACGCCTATCGAAAGGCCTTCCTCGCGCAGCTGGGATCTTTGAAGGAGTCCGCTCTGGAAAAGTTGGAAGCTTTGGAACAATTGAGGTTCTTAGAAAACGGGTACCGCATCAAAGTCGTCAACACCAGCTACCAGTCGCTGGCCGTGGATACGCCTGAAGATCTCGAACGAGTGAGAGCATTCATCAAGGAGCGCGCATGCCAACCAAGTTTATCTTCGTGACAGGCGGAGTGGTTTCTTCTTTGGGCAAAGGCTTGGCGGCCGCGTCCATTGGGCGTCTGCTCGAGAGCCGCGGGTACCGTGTCACACTGCAAAAGTTCGATCCTTATCTGAACGTCGATCCAGGCACCATGAGCCCCTATCAGCATGGAGAGGTGTTCGTCACCGACGATGGCGCCGAAACAGACCTGGATCTAGGGCACTACGAGCGATTCACCAATTCACGGTTGACTCGCGACCACAATCTCACCACCGGAAAGATCTATGAATCGATCATCCAGAAGGAGCGGCGAGGGGATTACCTCGGCAAGACCGTCCAGGTGATTCCCCATGTGACGAACGAAATCAAAGGGGCCATCAAGAAGATCAGCGCAGACGCGGATGTGGTGATTGTGGAGATCGGCGGCACCGTGGGTGACATCGAGTCGTTGCCCTTCCTGGAAGCCATCCGCCAGATGCGGCAGGATGTGGGTCGGGAGAACTCGCTGTTTGTTCATCTGACGCTGGTGCCGTTCATCAATGCGGCGGGCGAGTTGAAGACCAAGCCCACACAGCACAGCGTCAAGGAACTCCGGGCGATCGGCATTCAGCCCGACATTCTCCTGTGCCGTACCGAACGTTCTCTGTCAAAGGAACTGAAGGCCAAGATTGCGCTGTTCTGTTCGGTGGACGACGACGCTGTAATTACGGCCAAGGATGTTGACTCGATCTATGAGGTCCCCGCACTCTTGGCGGCCGAAGGTCTGGACCAGATCATCTTGAGGCAGTTGAGTCTCCCGCTCCGCGAGTCTGACATGAGCCAGTGGCAGCAGCTCATCGAGCGTATCAAGCATCCGGCCGACGAGGTTCGAATCGCCATTGTCGGCAAATATGTCGAGTTCGAAGAGTCGTATAAGAGCCTGAAAGAAGCGCTGGTGCATGCTGGGCTGATTCAAAACCTGCGCACCGTCATTCGCTGGATCGAAGCCGAAGGGATCGGCGGCGAAGGCTGGCAGGAGCAGCTTCGGGGGTATGACGGCATCCTGGTGCCGGGAGGTTTTGGCAAGAGAGGCATCGAAGGCATGATCCGTGCGATCTCGTTTGCGCGGACGGCGAAGGTGCCGTTTTTCGGCATCTGCCTGGGGATGCAGTGCAGTGTGATCGAGTTTGCGCGCAACGTCTGCGGATTGGCCGATGCGGACAGCTCGGAGTTCAATCCGGCTACACCCCACAGGGTGATCTACAAGCTGCGCGAACTGCGGGGAATCGACGATCTGGGTGGAACAATGCGGCTTGGCGCGTATCCCTGTGTTCTTGCGCCTGGATCAGAGGCGTACAAGGCCTACGGGCAAACGGAGGTTTCTGAGAGACATCGTCACCGCTACGAATTCAACCGTGAGTATGAAGACACGCTGATGGCTCACGGGCTGAAAATCGTGGGAACTTCGCCCGACAACAACTTCGTCGAAGTCGTGGAGGTTGAAGGTCATCCTTGGTTTGTTGGCTGCCAGTTTCACCCGGAATTCAAGTCGAAGCCTCTAACGTCGCACCCCCTCTTCAAGGCCTTCATTGAGGCTGCTTATTCCTACCGCAGGCAGGGCCAGCAGGCTGGCGGCTCCTCGGTCTCGCTGAAGGAAGACGCGCAGGTCTGATGACCCCGGGAGCTGAGGCCTCCGGCTGGCCGTCGCTCGTCGAGCCGTAACAGGTATGGACAGGCGTTCGCGCTCTCAGAAATCTTCCCATGATTCCCACCCGAGAGTTTCAGATTGGAAGCGCGGTCATCGGCGGCACGCGTCCCTTCTGCCTGATTGCGGGCCCTTGCGTCATTGAAACCGCCGATCATTGCCGCTCTATGGCCCGTGAAATCCAGGCGATCACATCGCGCTGCCGTGTGCCGCTGATCTTCAAGGCTTCGTTTGACAAGGCCAATCGCACGTCTTTGAGTTCGTTCCGGGGGCCGGGCATGGAAGCCGGTCTCGCGATTCTGAAGTCGGTGGGGCAGGAATTCCAGCTTCCCGTGCTGACAGACATCCATGAGCCCGTTCAAGCGAGGGTTGTTGCCGAGGTCGCAGACTGCTTGCAGATTCCCGCATTCCTCAGCCGCCAGACGGATCTGCTCCTTGCCGCAGCCGCCACCGGACGCGCCGTCAACGTCAAGAAAGGCCAATTCCTGTCTCCGATGGAGATGCAAAATGTCGTCAGGAAACTGGAGGAGGGAGGGTGCCAGCGGATTCTTCAAACTGAGCGCGGAACCTCTTTCGGTTACAACAACCTCGTCGTAGACATCCGCTCCTTCCCGATCATGCGTCAGTTCGGCTATCCCGTGGTTTATGATGTGACTCACAGCTTGCAGCTTCCGGGCGGACAGGGCACAGTATCGGGTGGGCAAGCTCAATTTATTGAATACCTGGCCAAGGCAGGAGTGGCTGCAGGCGTGGATGGCCTGTTCATGGAAGTACACGACAATCCCTCGAGGGCCCTGAGCGACGGGCCCAATGCGCTGCCGCTGGAAAGACTGGAAGGACTTTTGACGGTGCTCGTGAGAATCGACCAACTCGTCAAGCAATAAGGAGGTCGGCTGCCTGCCGTCCTTTCGGGCACCTGAGGCAGCAGCTGACAGCAAACAACCAACGCCTGACAAAATGATCAAGGATCGCGTCCACTTCAAAGACATTCCTAAGACCTCTGCGCTCCTCCTCGACTATCTGCACGATTTCCCGAAGGTTTCCCGTTTCTTTGCGCATGCCTACGCGCTGGACAGCTTTCGCAAGGAGGCTGTTACCTGCGCCCCGCAGCTGCCGCATCGACAAGAGCTGTGTCAGATTCTGGAAAAGCAGAACCGCGCGTTCGGCGCTGGCGCAAGGACCTTCGAAAATCTTGACAGGCTAAGGGACTCCGAGTGCTGGGGTGTGGTAACCGGCCAGCAGGTCGGGCTCTTTACGGGTCCCGCCTATACGATTTACAAAGCCCTGACTGCCATTAAGCTGGCAGCGCACTACGCGTGGCGTGGAATGAAGGTTGTGCCTCTGTTCTGGATGGCCACGGAAGATCACGATCTCGCGGAAGTGGACCACTGTTATTTGGTCGATGGAGATGCTGAGCCCCAGCTGATCCGCTACGAGTCGGAGGATGCATCGCGTCCGGTTGGAAGAATCTCTTTTACTGAAAGTATCCGGGCGTGTCTCAGGCAGTTTCTCGACACGCTGCCTAATTCAGAGTTCCGGCAGGAGATTGAAGCCAAACTTGCAGACTCTTATCAGGAGGGAAAGACGTTTGCCGCGGCCTTTGGAGAGGTTTTCTCGCATTTATTTTCCAACTACGGCCTCATCCTCGTGGATCCGCAAGATGAAAGGCTAAAGGCCCTGGCCAGGCCGGTCTTTGAAAGGATACTGCTCGAATCGACGCGCTATCGGTCACTGGTTCAGTCCCGTAGTGATGAGTTGGTGGCTGCCGGGTACCACTCGCAAGTCGTTGTTGACGAGGACTCCACAGGGTTGTTTGTTGAGGAGGACGGCAAACGGCGTGCCCTCGTCCGCGAGGGAGAGTTTCTGAAATCCAAGACTGGCAGCCAACGAATGGCCGTGTCGGGTTTCCAGGAAGCGTTGCAAAAGGCGCCAGGGAGTTTCAGTCCCAACGTCTTGTTCCGTCCTCTCACCCAAGACCTGTTACTGCCAACCTTCTCCTACGTCGCAGGGCCGTCTGAAATCGCCTATCTGGCGCAAATTGGACCCCTCTACGAAGAGTTCGGCCGGAAGGCGCCGATCATTTTTCCCCGCTTCAGCTTTTCGGTGGTGGAGAAGAAGATTGGCAAGATCCTCGACAAGTACGGCTTGAATTTCACAGACCTTTTTGCGGGCAGCGAAGCCGCTATTAAGAAGGTGGTGGAACAGAACCTCGACCAGAGGCTAGCGGCGAAGTTCGAGGAGATTGAACACTCTTTCGTTGAGAGACTGGCTGAACTGGACGGGCCGCTGAGAGCCGTTGACGCCACTCTGGGGGAAGCGCTCAAGACCATGCAGCAGAAGGTCCAGTACCAGGTGTCTCACCTGCGCACTAAGTTTGTGCACGCCGAAGCTAAACACCAGGAGATACTGACCAAACAGATTGAGAAAGCCTCAGGCCTCCTCTATCCCTTGAAGACCCTGCAGGAGCGGCGCATCAACATCTTCTATTTCCTGTCGCGCTATGGAATGGATTTTCTCGCTCAACTCTACGAGGAGATCGATCTCACCGACCCCGATCACCGGCTCTTTTATGTGGGCTGATAACCCAAGATCAGCAGGTTCATGGTTCTATTCACGGCTCACCGCAAGCTCCAACAAGACAATTGCTGGAGCCATTTTCGCTTTCACTGTTTTGGGGAATTTGCGATTGATGTACGGGGCGGAAGCTTCGTCTTCATGTCCACCTTTATATCCTGCACTCGCTCATATTGGAAACCCACGGTCTTCGAAAGGTCCGCACCTCTGAGGTCCGTCTCAGTTACAAAGGCTTGCCAGAAATTTGTCCCTCGCAAGTTTGCCGCTCTAAAAATTGTTTTTACCAGAAAGCATGCCTCAAGAGAAGCCGCCTCGAGGTTAGCGCCAGTTAAGTTCGCGTTATTGAGTTCAGACTCCGATATCTGTGCCTCCCGTAGGTCTGCACCGGATAAATTCGCGGCGTTGAGTCCTGATGCCAGAAATCTCGCTTTTCTGAGCGAGGCACCAATGAAATTCGCGTTCATTACTCCGGTCATGTACAGGTCTGCTCGGCTCAAATCTGCCCTTTCAAATTTCGCCCATTCGAAGTCTGCATTATGAATCTTGGAATCATTCAGATTTGAAAAACTGAAGTCCGGCTGCTTTGCAACCACACCGGAGAGGTTGGCGCCAGCGAGGGTCGCGTGTCGAAGGTTTGTCCAGTTGAGGACCGCATCCGTGAGGTTTGCCCCGCTGAGATTGGCTGAGGCGAGACTAGCTCCTTGAAGATTAGCTCGCTCAAGGTTTGCTCCGACAAGCTCGGTGTCTTCCAGGTTCAAAACGCGTCTGTTGTCAAAGTCTGTATTGCGCTGTCCTATCACCGTCAGAATGGCTTGAAGATCTGAGTTGATTTTTGGACTCGTTCTGATCGTCGAACCTCTATAGGCTCTGTTTCGAACAAAAGCAGTAAGGACTTCCATAATCGGCCAGTAGTCTTCTTTTGAAGTTCTTGCGATTCTCTCAAGAACATAAACACCTGAGAGGCGGATCTCAACGTTCTCATTCGCCAGTTGCATGATTGCGCTTTTGTATTGATCCGTTTTCTGTGCTTCGTAAGTGAGCCGCTGAGTCTCAGCCTGGTTCTCTTGCGTATCTTGATGATTCGCCCACCCGATTAAAACACTCAGGACCACGATCCCGCCGCCGAAGATCTGTGCAAGGGTCTTTCGGGCTTCATTCTCACGGTCAAACTTCTCTGGCTGTCTATTTCCACACAAACGGCCAACCTGGAGTTTCGGCACATATATGAGCAGCAATGACACTTGTAGAACGAACATCAGACCAAGCGGAACTCGCCACGCAGGTAGTTTCCAAAAAAAGATCGAAGCCACGACCACGCCGATAGTAGCAACTAAAACGGAGACTCCCTGTAAAGACACTCTCGACTGACTAATTCTTCGCCAAGCTGTTGCTGTTAGCGTGCGCAAGCTCACAGCATGAACTGTACGGCTGCTCCGGGCAAACCGTCAACGGCGAATGGACAGAGACAAGAAGTGTACCGGCTGACCAGTGTCGTGTGGGCTCGAATCCCCCACGAGAAATTTGTTTACGTCTTTGTCACTACTCCCTGCCAATCTGGAGGACCACAGTTTCACCGAATGCCTGCCAACAAAGCTGGTTGACGTGCATTCATCTTCGCTGCCCCATGTGAAAGGCTCCGGCTCTGCGTAAGTTGTCTACCCTGGCAAGGACGATGCTTGGTTACTTGAGACCGATTTCTTTGGCTAGCGGGTTCGATTCCTGGCTGCTCGGAATGACGTTATTCTTTGCGGCACTGATGTACGGGTTTCTTAGGCGCAGCAGTCATGTTGTACTAGAATGAAGCCGTCCTTCGATTTCGTCATTGGCCAGAACAACTCCATTTCCCCAAGCCAAGAAAGGTGCAAATCCTATGAAGAAAGCAATCCTGCTTCTTACGGCAGTCCTCGTTGTCCTTTTGGTGGGAGCGTTGACGGCCCATCCACACTTCAACAAGACCGTGAGCGCATCAGTAAAAGGTCTCGACCTGAAGCTTATCTACTACACCCTTCCCTATAACGCCAAGCATCTGGAAGGAATCAAGGAAGGCTTCGTCTTCCACTGCGGCAGGGCCGAACTAGTCGTGACTGGTGACATGACAATAGGAAGCACGAAGGTGGCACCTGGCAACTACCTGCTTCGTGCCAAAGCCAGATCGGCTGATGATTGGACGCTCGTCTTGATTCCCAAAGCGGACGCAGGTGATCCAGGGAATCCGGACGTCAGCAAAGGCATCACGGTTGAAAGCAAATCGTTGACCGGTCAGGCCGAACTCAGCCACCTGGATCTGAACCTCTCCGGCGGTCACGGAGCCACAGACGGCAAGCTTGTCCTCTCAGTCGGCTTCGGCACTCGCAGAGTCGAGAGCGCTATCACCCTCCCATCTCAGTCCTAGCAGCAGCGGCCGTCACGGCAGAATGCCGGAGGAGTTCATCCCTGCATCCTGAGGCCAGGGACAAAACGATTGCGACCCATTGCGGTCCCTCTCGGCAAGGGAACGGCAACCTTGAGAGCTTGCCTGTACCTCTTGCGGCAGGAAGCCGAGGAGTCCGCGACCTCCCTGGTCTCCTGGGAATCGGGAATGGATTGGTGGGTCTAACCAGCAAGTCAGCCCCGTCGCCTACAAGCCGATGAGAACTCCTGGTCTGAGTCAACTGCTCCAGCGCGATTCCATTCTGGTCGTTCCAGCATCCTACGACATGGTTTCAGCCAAGCTGATTGAGAGGGCGGGATTCGACGCTGTCTATCTTTCCGGTTACGGGCACTCGGCTTCCCACCTGGGTCTCCCGGATGCCGGCCTGATTTCTTTCTCCGAGATGCTTGAACGGCTGCATCATCTAGTTCGCAGTGTGCAGATACCCGTGCTCGCGGATGGAGACACAGGCTTTGGCGGTGTTATCAACGTTCGTCGTACAGTGCAGGAATATGAGTGGGCCGGAGCGCAAGCCATCCAGCTCGAAGACCAGGAAATGCCAAAGAAGTGCGGCCACACTCCGGGCAAGCGGCTGGTGGATGCCTCTGAAATGATGAGGAAGGTTGAGGCCGCTGTGGCAGCTCGGCAGAGCGACCAGTTTCAGATCATCGCAAGGACTGATGCCGTCTCCGTGTTGGGACTCGATGAGGCGCTCCGCCGGGCCCGGCTCTACAAGGCTGCGGGCGCCGATATCCTGTTTGTCGAGTCTCCGGCCACAGCCGACCAGATTCGACAGATTGCTGGCTCGCTTGATGGGCCGCTGATGATTAACCAGATCGAACGCGGCAAAACGCCGCTGCTTCCTATCGCCGAACTGCAGAGCCTGGGATACAAGATCGCCGCCTACGCCCTGACGGCCCTGATGGCTGCGATGCGGGCTGTGCAGGATGCCCTGCAAGCCCTGAAGCGCGGCGATCCACTTGAGTCGTATGTCAACCGCATCGCGACCTTCGAGGAGTTGGATGATTTGCTGGGATTTCCGGAGGTGCGATTGTGGGAAAACCGCTTCCGTCCGAAAGCCTGAACTCAGCGTTGCCAGGACAGACGATCGCTCGCAAAGGCAGAATAATTCGAGCTGTCCGCCTCTACTCAGCTGCCGCGTGGCGCCAAACAGTTGCAATAGGGGCAAAGGGCTCGACGCCGCCACACTGTGCTCATATCAGAGGTCTTATGAAACGCCGAACTTTCCTCAAAACCCTGGCTTCGGCACTCACGCTACCGCTCTCATTGCGTGCTGATACACCTGCCACTGCGGTTCACACGGTGCGTGGGGAGCGCTCTCCGCGGGCTCTCGGTCTTGCTCTGATGCACGAACACATCCTGGTGGACTTTATTGGAGCCGACAAAGTGAGCCGGGATCGTTATGACCCCGAACAGGTCTTCCGGACGGCGTTGCCGCATCTGAGGGCTTTGCGTGCCAGTGGTTGTCGAACTTTGGTAGAGTGCACACCGGCTTTTCTCGGGCGCGATGCGGCGTTGCTGCGCAGGCTCTCTGAAGCTGCCGGCTTGAACATTCTCACGAACACGGGTCTTTATGGCGCCGCCAATGACAAGTACGTCCCCGGCTTTGCCTATCAGGAAAGCGCTCAGCAACTCGCCGCCCGCTGGGCAAAAGAATTTCAGGAAGGCATCGATGCCACGACGGTCCGGCCAGGTATCATCAAGATCGGTGTCGACCGGGGGCCGCTTTCGGACATCGATAGGAAACTGGTTCAAGCCGCAGCGAAGACACACTTGCAGACCGGACTTGCCATTGCGGCTCACACCGGCGACGGCATCGCTGCGATGGAGGAATTACAAACGCTCAAGCAGGAGGGAGTGCATCCGAAGGCCTTCATCTGGGTTCACGCTCAGAATGAAGCCGATCCCGAACTGCACCTCAAGGCTGGGCGAGAGGGCGCCTGGGTGGAGTTCGATGGAATTCAGGAGGCCTCTGCCGAAAAGCATCTTCAGTACATCCGTAACATGGTCAACAACCAGTTGCTGGAGCGGATTCTGATTTCGCAGGATGCGGGCTGGTATCATGTGGGCGAGGCCGGAGGCGGAACCTACCGCCCGTACACGTTCCTGTTTGACCAATTCACTCCGCTGCTTCGCAAGGCTGGCATTTCCCCCGTACAGGTTCGAACTCTGCTGGTCGACAACCCAAGAAGAGCCTTGACGCCACACGTGCACAGACTTTGATATCCAACCGAGGAGGCGCGAGCAAGACCCATAGGAGCGGAGGTTGAGTCCCTGCGCCCAGGACCGATTCCAAATGTCGCAACGATGCTGCGGCGGTAGAAGGAACTCGAGCTGCTAATTAGCTAATCATGACCAAATCGAATCGACCGCTAAAGTTTTACACAGACGCCGAGTTCATGAATTCGCTGGAAGCTCGGACGCTGAGAATCCTTTCGGAATACGTGGGGCCGGAATCCAGGTTTGAGCGTGAAAAGATCCGCGACACTATCGTCTTTTTCGGCTCGGCCCGTGCTGTACCAAAAAGTCAGGCCGAGTCTGAGCTCCGCAAGTTGCAGCGTTCCGTCGGGAAATTCCCAAGCTCGGCAGTCGGGAAAAGACGACTGGCTGAAGCCAAAACGCGCTTGCGCCTGGCTGGCTATTATGACGAGGCTGTTCAACTCTCCCGCCTTCTGACCAAGTGGTCGTTGTCGCTGGGAAAGCAGTCACGGCGTTTCGTGGTTTGCTCCGGCGGTGGCCCTGGCATCATGGAAGCGGCAAACCGCGGCGCGCGCGAGGCGGGCGGGAAGACCATCGGACTGAATATCAGCCTGCCTTTTGAACAGGCACCCAACCCCTACATCTCGGCTGGCCTTAGCTTTGAGTTCCACTACTTCTTCACGCGCAAGTACTGGTTCGCCTATCTCGCCAAGGCGTTGGTCGTCTTCCCCGGGGGATTTGGAACTCTCGACGAGCTGATGGAAACCTTGACCTTGATCCAAACGCGCAAGATCCAGAAGAAGATGGTGGTACTGCTGTATGGACGCTCCTATTGGAAGGAATTGCTGAACTTTGACGCTCTCGTTCGTTGGGGTACAGTCAGTCCTGCGGACCTGAAGCTTTTTCAATATGCCGATACACCCAGTGAAGCATTCAATATCATTCGCGGCGGACTGGAGAAGTACTACCTGAGCCCTCGCGGTCGCCGGATCAAGTAACCAAAATGTTCAGCAGTGAGAGACCGAGAGCCCAGGAAGGATCGCGATAGCTTGTGCTAGCCAGCAACTCAAATCGAAGGTCCTTGGAGTGCACCGGGATTGCAGTGGCTTGCAAGATTCAGCCGTTTCGAGGGCCTTGTCGACACGTCAGCCCGCGAATTTTGTTCGGCAACCGCTGGACCTCCTACCCGCCCAGAAAGCACAAAATCTAGTTATTGCTTCCCCCTCCTGCCACAATATTTGGGATTTACACCCTGCAGGCAGGGACATATAATCGGCCAACTTTTTTGGGGAAGGTCCGAGGATGGCCGCTGCCCACGAGACAGTCGTTTTGCTGGATTTTGGTGCGCAATACACGCAGCTGATTGCTCGGCGCGTGCGCGAAGCGCATGTCTATTGCGAGATCCTGCCGTTCAACACATCCCTTTCTGAAATCAGCAGACGAAACCCGAAGGGGGTTATTCTGTCTGGCGGCCCGTCCTCCGTTTATGGTGACGGCGCTCCTCACAGCGATCCCGAGCTCTGGAAGGCGCACTGGCCCATTCTAGGCATCTGCTACGGCTTTCAGCTTCTGGCCTACCAATTAGGCGGAAGAGTTGAACGAGCCAGCAAGCGCGAATATGGCCTCGCCGAGCTCCAACTGGAGAAGAACAGTCGGCTCTTCGATGGCGTGGCTGAGCGCACCAAGGTCTGGATGAGCCACGGCGACCACATCGCCGGCCTGCCGGCTGGATTCGAGCGTGTAGGAGTCTCTGAGAACTCGCTGGCAGTTGCTGAAGACGCGCAAAGGAAGATCTTCGGACTGCAGTTTCACCCTGAAGTCGCTCACACTGAAGCAGGGCGACAAATCATCGAGAACTTCCTCTTCAAAGCGTGCGGGTGCAGGGGCGACTGGACACCGGCTTCGTTTATTGAAGAATCCATCGCGCGCGTGCGCCAGCAAGTTGGAGAGGGAAAAGCGATCTGTGCGCTGAGCGGAGGCGTGGATTCCACAGTGGCGGCCGTCCTGGTGGACCGGTCGATTGGAAAGAACCTCACGTGCATCTTTGTGAACAACGGTGTTCTTAGGAGGAACGAGTTCTCGAAGGTTCTAACCGGCCTGCGAGAGCGATTGAAACTCACAGTTAGCGGCGTCGATGCCAGCCAGATTTTTTTGGAGAAGCTCGAGAGCGTCACCGACCCGGAGATGAAACGCAAGATCATCGGCAGCACGTTCATTGATGTCTTCGATCAGGAGGCCCAGAAGCTTGGAAGTGTGGACTTTCTGGTTCAGGGAACCCTGTATCCTGACGTCATTGAGTCGGTATCCGTGAAAGGTCCTTCGGCCACGATTAAGTCGCACCACAATGTTGGAGGCCTGCCTGAGAAAATGAAGCTCAAACTCATTGAGCCGCTGCGTGAGTTGTTCAAGGATGAAGTGCGCGCTATTGGCCGTGCGTTGGGCCTCAGCGACGACATTATCCAGCGCCAGCCCTTTCCCGGGCCTGGCCTGGCAGTGCGGATCCTGGGTGAAGTCACGGCCGACAGGGTGCGGCTGCTGCAGGAAGCCGATGACATCGTGGTCACGGAGATCAAGAATGCTGGCTTGTATTCAAAGATCTGGCAGTCTTTTGCCGTTCTGCTGCCCGTCAGGAGCGTCGGGGTCATGGGCGACGAACGCTCCTATGATTACACGGTAGCAATCCGGGCCGTCCACTCTCAAGACGGCATGACAGCTGACTGGGTTAAGCTTCCGTACGAAGTCCTCGAAAAGATGTCAAACCGGATCGTCAACGAGGTGAAAGGTATCAACCGCGTAGTCTATGACATTAGCTCAAAGCCACCGGCGACGATTGAATGGGAGTAGTTCAGGAACAAGGAGCAAGCACCAAGGAGCAAGGAATCCGAGACCATGGGCAAGGCGGAATCCTTCGAAGATTTGCTTGTTTGGCAGAAGTCCATGGACTTGGTGACGGATGTGTACGGCGTCTCTCAGCGAGATCCACTCTCCAAAGACTGGGGCCTGCGAGACCAGATTCAGCGCGCTGCGGTTTCGATTCCCGCCAATATTGCCGAGGGCTACGAGCGAGACACTATATGGAAAATGGCCACTTCTCAGGATAGCTAAGGGATCGGTTGGGGAACTACGATGTCTGCTGCGCATCGCTGAGCGACTCGGGTACATCCCATCGGACCGTGCCGGCCAGCTCATCACAAGGTCGCAGGAGGTTGCTCGGATGCTCAACGGTCTGGCGTCGGCCCTCAGAAAGAGAATAGGCTCCCAAAAACCAAGAGATTCCAGACCACTACTCAGACCTTGCGCCTTGTTCCTTGCTCCTTTGGACCTTGACTATGGATAACGCCAAATTCATCCACCTCCACCTCCACACCGATTACAGCCTGCTGGATGGAGCTTGCGAGATTGAAACTCTCATGAATCGTATGGCTGAATTGAAGATGCCTGCGGCTGCTATTACGGATCACGGGAATCTCTTCGGTGCGGTCGGCTTTTACGAGAGCGCCAAGAAGAAGGGAGTCAAGCCGATTATCGGCTGCGAGGTCTACGTGGCACGCGGCAGCCATGCCGACCGCACTGCCTCCGGCGATGGAGAGAAGGCGAACCATCACCTTGTCTTGTTGTGCGAGAACAACACCGGCTACAGAAACCTGGTAAAGCTGGTGTCGCATGGATATCTTCAGGGTTTCTATTACAAGCCTCGCATCGACAAAGAACTGTTGGCAAAGCACAGCGAAGGCTTGATCTGCCTTTCCGCCTGTCTCAGTGGTGAAGTCTGTTCCAACCTCGTGCACGAGCAGTATGAAGCTGCCCGTAGGGCCGCGGGCGATTACCTGGACATTTTTGGACGCGATCGCTTTTACATCGAGATTCAAGATCAGGGACTTGAGGTTGAACATCGGATTAATCCGCAGCTGACCCGGCTCGCAAAAGACCTGAGTGTTCCGATGGTGGCGACCAACGACTGCCACTATGTCACGAAAGAAGATTCACGAGCGCACGAGGTTTTGCTCTGCATTCAAACCGGCAAGACCATGAGCGACAACAGCCGGATGCGCTTCTCGACCGACCAGTTTTACGTTAAGACTCAAGAGGAAATGGTTGAACTTTTTCGAGACCTGCCCGACTCACTCAGCCGCACACTTGAGATTGCCGAGCGCTGCAATTTCAAGCTGGAAAAGGCGAGCCAGCCCTTCCCGCATTTTGAAGTCCCGGGGGACAAATCGCTCGATGACTATTTTGAGGAAATTGTCTGGAAGGGTTATGAGGAACGGCTGCCCTACCTGGTGGGCCTGCAAAAACTGGGGGCGCTGCGCCATCCTCTGGAGGTTTACCAGGAGCGCCTGACGCGTGAGATCGGCATCATCAAGCAGATGCGGTTTCCCGGATACTTCATGATCGTCTGGGATTTCATTCGGCATGCACGCCAGAACCGAATTCCTGTCGGTCCTGGCCGGGGTTCTGCCGCAGGGAGCCTCGTGTCCTACTGCCTGAAGATTACAGATGTTGATCCCATTCAGTATGGTCTGTTGTTCGAGCGCTTTTTGAACCCGGAGCGCATTTCGCTGCCGGATATTGACATTGATTTCTGCACGCGGGGACGAGGCGATGTCATCAAGTACGTCACGCAGAAGTACGGACGGGACAACGTTTCACAGATCATTACTTTTGGAACGATGGCTGCCAAGGCGGCCGTTAAAGACGCCGGGCGGGCGCTCGACATGCCCTTCGCCGAGGTGGACCGCATTGCCAAGCTCATTCCCAATGCCCTCAACATCACTCTGGAAGCAGCATTGAAAGAGTCGCCAGCATTGCGTGAGCTCATTGCCCGGGACGAGCGGGTAAAGGATTTATTCGATATTGCCAGAAGGCTGGAAGGCATGGCACGGCACGCATCGATGCATGCCGCCGGCGTCGTGATTTCGCCGGTGCCGCTCACTGACATTGTTCCCCTTTATAAAGGCAACAAGGACAAGGATGAGATCACGACGCAGTTTCCCATGAACGATCTGGAAAAGATCGGCCTGCTGAAGATGGATTTTCTGGCATTGACCACGCTGACCGTGCTGGACGACGCCATCAAACTGATCAAGGAAACTACCGGCCAGACCATCGACCTTGAACTGCTGCCCATGGATGACGCCAAGACCTACGAAATCTTCGCGAAGGGTCTGGCCAACGGCATTTTCCAGTTTGAGAGCAGTGGCATGAGGGACATTCTGCGGCGCTTTAAGCCGGAAAAACTGGAAGACCTTACCGCTTTGAACGCTCTCTACCGGCCTGGTCCTATCGGCGGAGGCATGATCGATGACTTCATTGCGCGCAAGCACCGCCAGAAGAAGGTGACCTACGACCTTCCTGAGCTGAAGGAGATCTTGCAGGAGACGCTCGGAGTTATTGTTTATCAGGAGCAAGTGCAACAGATCGCCAACAAGCTGGCTGGCTATTCGCTGGGTGAGGGCGACATTTTGCGCCGGGCTATGGGCAAGAAGAAGCCGGACGAAATGGCAGCACAACGCGAAAAGTTCATCAGCGGCGCCAGAGCGAAGGGCTTTGATGAGAAGAAAGTGGCCAAGATCTTCGATCTGATGGAGCAGTTCGCGGGGTACGGGTTTACCAAGTCACACTCTGCCCCCTACGCACTGCTGGCCTACCAGACAGCTTACCTGAAGGCCCACTTTCCGGTTTGTTTCATGTCAGCGCTGCTGACGAGTGAAATCTCCACCACCGACAAGATCGTCAAGTACATCAACGAGTGCCGGGACATGGGGATCAAGATCTTGCCTCCCGATGTCAACATCAGCCAGCTCTACTTCACGCCAGCGGGCGCTGACATCCGCTTTGGGCTCGCTGCCATCAAGAATGTCGGCGAAAGCGCGATCCGATCGATTCTCGATGCGCGTCAGAAGAACGGAAATTTTGAGTCGATTTTCGAGTTTTGCGAGCAGGCGGACCTGCGGGTCGTCAACAAACGGGTCATTGAAAGTCTGATCAAGGCAGGAGCACTGGACTCGCTCGGACATCGCCGCTCGCAGCTCTTTGCGGTGGTGGACAAGGCCATTGAAGGTTCGCAGAAGATCCAACGCGACCGGGAATCCGGACAACAGGGCCTGTTCGGCCTGGCTCCACCCTTGCTTCAGGATTCTCATCCCAGCCAGGAAAGCCATGCTCTGCCCATCACGCCGGAATGGGAAGAATCGCTGCTACTTTCGTACGAAAAAGACACTCTTGGCTTCTACATCACGGGGCACCCTCTTGCCAAGTACGCGGCTGACCTGAAGGAGTTCTCCACGGCGAGCACAGAATCGCTGGGCGAACGCGACTCAGGCGCTGAGGTTGTTTTGGGCGGCATTCTTACGCTCGTCAAGAACCTCAAGACGAAAAGAGGGGATCGGATGGCCGTCATCCAGCTTGAAGACCTGACAGGATCCGTGGAAGCAGTCCTTTTCCCCGAGCCATTTCAACGTTTCGAAAAACTCCTGGAGTCTGATGCTCCCTTGCTGGTCAAGGGCGTCCTGGATGTGGAGGATTCTGGCGCTCGCAAGATCCGTATCAGCGAGGTTCAAAAACTGGAAGGCGTTCGCGAGAGAACCGCGAAGTCGGTCATCATCCGCGTCAATATCGAGAAGGCCTCGCTGGAAACAGCCGAGGAACTCCAGCACGTTCTGCATGGCCATCCCGGAGAAGCGAGTGTCATCTTTGAACTTGAACAGCCAAAAGCCTATCTGGTAACCTTTCGCCCACATCAATTAGTGAAGGTCAGGATCAACCCCCATCTCGTGCAGGAAGTGGAAAGGGTGTGCGGGGCGGGTTCGGTGAGATTCTGAGACGAGAGAAAGAGATAACGAGCGAATGACCACCTATCCCTTCCTCCGTTAACCTTTGGTCTTTTGCTTGTGTTCTTATGCCTGATACCCCAGATTTCGAACGTGAAGAGGTAGGCCAATTGGAGCAGCAGATTGAGGAACTCTCCAAGCTCGTTCCGAACGATGATACGGCCGGAGAGCTGGAGCGCTTGCGGCGCCGTCTGGAAAAGCTGCGCAAGGAAATCTTCGCGAAACTTACCCCTTGGCAACGCGTGCAATTGGCCCGGCATCCGCAGCGTCCCATCGTGCCTGACTGGATTGAGATGATTTTCGAGGAGTTCGAGGAATTGCACGGCGACCGCCGTTTCGAAGACGATCCGGCAATGATCGGTGGCATGGCACGTCTCGCAGGAGAGCCGTGCATGGTGATCGGCACCCACAAAGGTAAGGACACGAAGCAGAAACTCCAGCGCAATTTTGGCATGCCGAAGCCTGAGGGTTACCGCAAGGCGATGCGATTGATGAAGTTGGCCGAAAAATTTTCCCGCCCTGTCTTCACGCTGATTGACACCGCGGGCGCCTATCCTGGCATCGGAGCAGAAGAGCGCGGCCAGGCTGAAGCCATTGCCTACAACCTGCGCGAGATGGCCAGGCTTGAGGTTCCGATTATCGTCACAATCACCGGCGAGGGTGGTAGCGGCGGCGCACTCGGCATTGGCGTCGGCGACCGTGTGTTCATGCTCGAGCAGAGCTACTATTCAGTGATCTCACCGGAAGGATGCGCCGCGATTCTCTGGAAGGATCAATCCAAGGTTGAGGAAGCCGCCACGGCACTCAAGCTCACCTCACAGGACCTGAAAGGCCTCGGCCTCATCGACCAGGTAGTTCCCGAGCCAGACGGTGGAGCACATTTTCATCCACAAGCGGCCGCTTCGCTTCTCAAGGAACACCTGCAAAAAGCTCTCGAAGAACTAAGGCCCATTCCGGTGCGCAAGCTGCTGGAGGCCCGCTATCAGCGCTTTCGGGCGCTCGGGTCTGTTATGGAAGTGAAGACTGGAACGAATACTGCCTAAAAGTTTGTCTGCTCTTTCAGGCCGGTTTGTTGTGCCGGCACAAACCATTAGTCGACCGCGGACAACGGACCCCGCACAAGCTCAATGAAACCTCACCTGAAGAAACTGAAAACCTGCACCTTCTCTACCGATCTCGTCGCGTCACCATTTGGCCAGAAAGAGCAGCACACAAACAAACTGGTGTGTGATCATCCAGAAATGAAGATCAACTGGCAGGAGAAGATTTGTGGAACCTGCGGTGTCTACGTAAACCGGAATGCAGACCTGGTTGTTCCCGCGCCACAGCCTGAGCCAGTGCCGGCATCGCCGGTTGCAGCCCCGTTGCCTAAAGCTCCAGCAGCGGCTCCAAAGCCGGCCCCGCAACCGGTTGCAGTTCCACTCCCGCCACCTCCACCACTCAAGCCGCCCGCAAGCCCGCTGTCAACTTCCTCGCCGGCTTCCGAACCAGCGAAGGTGGCCGCAAAGGCTCCCGCTGTCAAAGCTGTTCCCAAGGAGGCAGCGAAGGTTGTGAGCAAGAGTACGAAAGCAAAAGCCGCCCTGAAGTCCACGAAGCCCTCCAAGTCAAAGGCAGCCCCAGTCAACAAAAAGACCACAGCCCCCAAAAAGACGACCTCCGCTAAGAAAAAGTGAATGTCGGAGGCAATTTGGGCACCGTCTCCAGGCGATCTCGCGCGGAGAGAGCGGAGTCAAGGAAGTGAGGTCCTCTGTGCACGATGTCCCTTCTCCCTACGCATGCATAGCTCGCGTTCGGGCTTTATCGAATCTCCAGCGAGGGGGCTAGCAGCCACGGCGCAGGGGTCTCCAGCGACCGCAGCGTCTGCTTCAAGCCATCCAATGAGACTCTTGGAATGGAACTGCTGAAAAAGTCTCCTTCCGCCAGGGTCTGCCAGAAGCTCTTGGGCTTGGGATAAAGCACCAATTCCACATCCTCATTGTCCGCAATCTTGAGTTCCCGCTTGAGCAGCGACAATGCGGTACTCATACCGCCCACTTCGTCGATCAGGTTCAGGGCTTTGGCTTGAGCGCCGGTATAAATGCGGCCATGAGCTTTAGCTTCGAGCTCTTCAAACTTCATGCGCCGCCCCTCTGCAGCCTTTCGAACAAATGTGTCGTAAATGTCTTCCATCCAGGTTCGTATGTGTCGTTTCTGCTCTTCCGTCAAGGAGTGAACCGGCGAGAAGATGGTGGCATTGTCAGCGAGCTTGACCTCGTCGGTTGTGATGCCCAGCCAATGCTCGTAAAGACCCCGAACGTTGAACTTTCCGAAGATCACGCCAATCGATCCCGTGATTGTGGAAGGCTGAGCGACGATCTTGCGGGCGCCCATGGCGATATAGTATCCCCCCGAACCGGCCACACCACTCATACTGACCACAACCGGTTTGCCGGCGGCCTCCAGCAAGCGCACCTCACGCCACACTTTGTCTGACCCCACTGCAGAGCCGCCAGGGCTATCCACGCGAAACAACACGCCTTTGATATCTTTTGCCTTGCGAATCTCGCGCAGCCGGGCGGCCATTGTTTCGCCACCCATCACAGTGCTCCAGGTTTCGTCGCCCGAGCCGGAAGTGATGGGACCCAGACCACCGACCAAGGCAACACGATGTTTGCCCTTCTTCTCATTCCAGTCACCCACGGTTCTCAGATATTTCGAGAGGCTGACAGCGCGGTATTCCTCTCCCTTCTCGCTTATCAGTTTCGACTGAACCTCATCCTCGTATCCGAGCGCGGTCACCAGGCGCTCCTTCAGCGCCATCGACGCAGGTGCCATGCCCACCTTGATCAGTTCTTGCAGACGTCCCGGGGCAATTTGTCGTTCGTGCGCTACTGTTTCGATGAAGCGATTCTGAAGATCACTAAGCACGCTCTCGAGCATCGAACGGATTTCTGGAGTCATGCCTTCGCGTGTGTACTCCTCAGCGCTTTTGAATTCCTTGAACTGCAGGAACTGGGGCTCGATTTTGAGCTTGTCCATCGTGCGCTTGTAGAACGCGATCTGAGCTGCCAGTCCGTTAACGAGCAACCCAGCATCGGGATTCAGGTAGATCTCGTCTGCCAGTGAGGCCAGATACAACTCTTTCTCCTCCACCATGTCGAACTGTAGATGCGCCACGATTTTCTTCTTCGACTTCTTGAACTCTTTGAGGAAGTCTCTCAGCTCTTCGACTTGCGCCCAGGGCAGTAGAAGCGGATAGATGGACAGGCGAACCGAAGTGATGTTTCGGTCCTTGGCTGCCGCCCGAAAGATCCGCCCCATGTCCGCCATGGAAACCGAATCTTGGCCAATGAGCCTGGCCAGGGGTGAAGAAGACGGCAGCTCGGGAATCTCACCACCCAAGTCCGCTTCCAGCACACTTTTCTGCGTGATCTCCACTTTGCCCGGGCGCAACAGGCGGTAAGTCCCGTACAGCACAAGCAAGAAGAACAGGCTGAGCGCAGCCAGAAGAATGGCAACAATCCAGGATGTCTTTCTGTCAGGCATGATGGAATCTCCGTGTGGAATAGAAGGATGAAGCCAGTGCAGGACCAGCAATGTACAGCACGTGCCGCACATTATCTCACGCGCACCGAGGAAGCCTCAAACGAAAGGCGCGGTCGCGGAAAAACGCAAAAGCCACGAGAGCTGAGGCCTGAGACTTGAGGCTGAGAAATTCATCCTCTGTTGACCAGTCTAATCCCTTTGATTTCGATGACTCAGTCCGGGCTAAACCTCATAGTAAATTCAGCTTCAATCTTTAAGCCTCAGGTCTCAACCCTCTAGTCTCAAGCCTGTCTCTTCAACGTGTACTCGTAGAGCACTTTCAGATTCTTCCCAACGAAGGTTACCTTCAAAGCCCTGCGATCAATCTCCAGCACGGCAAACCCCAACGCACTCTTGGCAAAAAGGGACCGTTCGCCGGCTTTAATCTTGCGTATTTTGCCACCGCTGCCGGCGACGAAGAAGTGGAGGTTGCCTTCCGGCTTGAGATGCTGCATGTCGTGGTCGTGTCCAGCGAAGTAGAGGTCAGCCCGTCCCTTCAGAACAGGCAGCAGGATGCGCTTCAGATTCTCGTTGTTGCCATGCTGGCCATGCGAAAAGATGGGGTGGTGGCCGTAGACTACTTTCCATTCGGACCTGCTGGCGTCCAGTTCCTTCTTTAACCAGTCGAGCTGATCGGAAGACATCACTTGAGAGTCGACCGCATAGAATTGCACGGGCCCCGCGGTAAAGGTGTACTGCGTAGCCGGCATGCGCCAACTGGGGCTCTTCTTCGAATAGAGAATCTCCGCTTCAGGGCTCTCGGGAAAACCATAGTCATGATTCCCCAGGGTCGCGTAAAACTGAATGCCCAGCGGATCATAGAGCTTGTCCCACCAGGTTTTCCACCGCGGGTCATCGACTCCCTTCATGCCCTTGCTATAGAAATTGTCGCCCAGTGTAATGCCAAAGTCGAAAACGTGCTTGCGGTGGTACCGCAGCATGGCAGCAGCGACATCCCTCTGGCCTTTGCCACCGTCGCCATAGTCTCCGAATGCCAGGACGCGCACCGGCTGGCTGTCTGGTTTCAGAGAAAACAATGCTGGGGCCTGTTGCAGAGTCAGGGGAAGACTCTTCTTGATAATTTCGGAGGGGGTCCTGGTGGTTTTTGGTTCACCCGATATCGTGACGACGGCAAGGGCGACAAATAATCCAATCCAAACTCGGCGGGTCATGCAGGCGTCTCCTTCGAAAAGTATCAGCCGACTCGCGGCGCAAGCGCGGCCAGCTTCATTATATGGGCAATTCGCAAAGACCCTGTTGGATTCAACCGGGCAGGATTTGCGAGTCTGCGCAGCAGGAGGATCGAGAACTCCAGGGAGGCTGGTGTCCCATCGGCACACCCTGTCAAGCAGAGTAGTATTCAAAGATAATGGCCCACCAAGAAAATCGACTTTGATGAGGACCTGTTGAAACAACCTTGCAAAGATGCCGCAGTTGCCAAAAAATGACATCCCTAAATTCACAGCCAGCAACGGCTGACGCTGTTCTATAGATCTAGAGGAACCTCAATGAAGACACTCACACTCACGGTTTTGTTGGCCTGTTGTCTGCTGCTCCTTTTCTGCACTGGCCCACAGAATGAGACCCAGAAGTTTGAAGAGTTCGCTCAGGAGTACCTGGAGAGACTGCTGGAGAGAAACCCGGAGCTGGCCACAAGCCTGGGAGACCACCGCTTCGATGACCGGATGAACGACTACAGCCAAACAGGCATTCTCTCGGAAGTTGAGTTCCAGAGGAAGTCGCTCGATCAATTGCAGGACATCGATGCTTCAAGACTCGGCGCCGTCAATCGCATCGATTACAAAATTCTTCAGTCCCACATCCAGTCGGTTCTTTTCCAGCTCGAGAACCTCAAGGAGCATGAATGGAATCCGCTGCTGTATAACGTGGGCCAAGCAGTCTACGGGCTGACAGCTCGAGAATTTGCTCCCCTTCGAGACCGGTTGAAGAGCGTCAAGGCCCGGCTGAAGGCCATCCCTGCTGTGCTGGCGGCGGCGAAGGCCAACCTTAAGAACCCGCCTCGTGTTCACACCGAGACTGCCATCCTGCAGAACAAGGGGAACATCAGCCTGGTACGGGAGGAGCTGAAAGCCCATTTGGACCAGGTGCCCGAACTCGTCGCCGAGTTCGCTTCCATTCAGACCCAGGCGATTTCGGCCCTCGAAGCTTATGGGGCCTGGCTGGACAAGGAGCTGTTGCCGCGGTCCACAGGAGACTTCCGGATTGGCGAGAATAAGTTTCGCGACAAGCTGCGTTATACGCTGGAGTCTGATCTCTCGCTCGAAATCATCCTGAAACAGGCCGAGGAGGATTTGCGAAAGACGCAGGACGTCCTGTACGAAACCGCTCTGCCACTGTATCAGCGTCTTGCACCGGGCACATCGGGTGACGACGTCACAGATCAGAAGAAAGTCATCAGGACCGTTCTGGACAAGCTGGCGGAGTCGCGGCCAAACAATGAGACGATCGTGGAGCAGGCGAGGCAGAATCTGCAGGAGGTTACCGAATTTGTCCGCCAGCAGGGAATCGTCACGGTGCCGACCGAGCCAGTCAAGATCATCGTCATGCCCGAGTTTCAGCGCGGCGTCGCAGTGGCCTATTGTGACTCGCCAGGTCCGCTCGAAAAAAATGGGGAGACCTTTTATGCGATCTCGCCCACTCCTGCAGATTGGCCGCTGCAGCGCGTCACATCATTCTTCCGCGAGTATAACAGCTACATGTTGAGAAACCTCAGTATTCACGAGGCTATGCCCGGGCATTACCTGCAGCAGGCCCACTCCAACAAGTTCAAAGCGCCGACGTTGATCCGCGCCGTCTTTGCCAGCGGCCCGTTTGTGGAAGGATGGGCGTGCTATTCGGAACAGGTGATGGTGGAAAAAGGATACGGCGGACCTGAGGTGAAAATGCAGCAGCTGAAGATGCGGCTGCGGCTGATCATCAATGCCATACTGGATCAAAAGATTCACACGGCGGGACTAGCCGAGAAGGAAGCCTTGAGTTTGATGATGAACGAGGGTTTCCAGGAAGAGGGAGAGGCAACCGGAAAGTGGCGTCGCGCCTGCCTTTCCTCCACGCAGCTCTCGACCTACTACGTTGGCAACACGGAGGTCAATGCCATACGCAAGGCGTACGAATCCAAGCACGGGGCGATTAAGGACTTCAAGGCGTTTCACGACCAGATGCTTTCTTTCGGCTCGCCAGCACCGAAGTATGTGAAGGAGTTGATGGGGCTGAATTGAGGCTTGAGACTTGAGGCTTGAGGCCTGAGGATTGAGGCTTGAGACCTGAGGCTTGAGACTTGAGGCCTCATCGCAGCCACGACCCAAACAACCAGCTGGTGCCGAGGACCAAGACCACAGCAAAACCACATCCTATCGCCAATCCTCGCAGGTCAACTCGATAGGCGTGGAAGAAACCTTGTCCCGCTGCGCCTCGGCGCAGATGAAGCAGATTCACCAGGAGCAACGATTTGCCAGACTTGGCGGCGGCCGCGGGATCGGTCGACTCCTGCCCGATCGCATCGTCCGTAGATCTCTGCAAACGTTCGAAGAAGGCATCCATCTTTCCGCCGGGCTCAGGTGCAGTCATCAGGCTGACGACGATCAACGCTGCCGTGCCCGCCAGCAGTGCAGCCAGAAAAACATTTGCGTCCCAATGATCCAGGCGGTCTCCCCGCAGCGCATACAGCGCGAAGTTCGTGGCCATCGATGCTGTCAGGCTGGCAATCGCGCCCCAACGGTTGGCCCGCTGCCAGATGATGCCGCCCAACAGGCTGATACCCATGAAGGTCGCCAGTGTCTCGGTCAGGAGGAAGGAATAGAGCACCCGCTCCACAAACAACAGGGCATACACGACACCGACCAGCGTCAGTGCCAGACCGCTCAGCCGGCCTATCAACAGATAGTGACTGTCGGCTCTGTCTTTGGCCAGCCATTGCCGGTAAACACCCTGGGTGAACAATGCCCCGCTATCGACCATGAACGCCGAACAAGTGGACATGTTGGCAGCCAGCACGCCGGCGATCATCAGTCCCAATCCTCCCGGGAAGAGCAATTGGCGGCAGGCAAAGCCGAAGGCATCCTCGGGATCTGCCAAGGCAGTGGTACCGAAGCGGCCTTGAACCACCATGACTGTTGCAACCAACCCGACCACTGCCCATCCGACCGTGCAGAAACGCTTGATATAGTTGCCATGCATCATTCCAACGCGGCAGGTGTGTTCATCTTTTCCCGTGCCCACCGCCGCCAACTGGTGGGGCTGTGACATGATGCCGACCAACCCGTTGATCGTCAGCATGGCAATCACCCAGGGCGTAATGCCTTTGGGCGTGGCCAGAGAAAACTTATAGGCTTCGAGCGATGTTCGCAAACCCTCAGCGCCGCCCACTGCCATCCAGCCCAGCGGAATGAGGATGAAGGAAAGGGCGATGATCAGAAAGCCTTGAAAGAAATCCGTCCAGGCCGAAGCCTCCAGGCCGCCTACGAAGCTGTACAAAATGAAGATCACCGTCATGGCGACGACGATCTCATTAACCCCGAGCCCGCCTCCAACGGCCTGGTTAATGACCTTCGCAGCACCCTTCAGCATGTTGGCAGTGTTAATGGTGAAGTAGCAAAGCGCAAAGATGGTGTAAATGCCGCCCATCCAGGCGCCATAGCGGTCTTCCATCACCTCGGCCAGCGTGGTCCGGCGCATGCGCCGAAACACCGGCGCCATGATCCAATAAAACGGCGTGGCAAACAGGTTCTTCCACTGGTACCAAATACCGGAAGCGCCGATGCTGTAAACCGCTCCGGTCAGCGACACGGGCATTTCAGCGTGAGTTCCGATGCCGAAACTCTGACCCATCATCAGCCACTTCCCAAAACGTCGCTTGCCTAAAAAGTAATGGTCGGTGTCTTTGACGCGGAGCCCGACGAAGATTCCAATGGCGGCACAAAACAGAAGGTAAGCGACAAGGACAATCCAGTCGATGGGGGCGATGTGCATAGGAGGAGGGAGTGTAGCTTACTTGAGCAGGAGGGCAAAGCAGAGAATTGAAGGATTCACGAAGCGGCGAGGCCAGTTTGGCAGGTGCGGTCGCCGGCGAGCCGGCAGGCTGGAAAGCCTGCCTCACATTGATCGGCTCGGATTCACAGGTCCTCAACTTCGGGATTCAGGACAAGGGGAAGTGATCGGTGGACAACAGGCGCAACACGGTGGAACTCATGCGGGATGCTGCCAAGCAGGTGTTCGGCAAGTATCCCAATGTCCTGCCTATCTCTACGGCTCAGAACCTAGGGACAGGCCACGACGGTGAGCGATATCAATATAGGTCTCGTCGTGAAGGATCAGTTGCCGCCACAGGCAAGGCTACAAATGGAGTTGGCGCTGGAAGTGGAGCTGGCGTTGGTTCATCCTGGCGATTACGACGCAAGGATTATCAATGAGGCTCCACTCGCTGTGAAAGCGGAGGTCATCCAGACCGGCGCATTGCTGTTCGCCCACTCCGACGATGCCCGAGTGGACTTCGAGGCTTCCACGCGAGATGCCTACTTCGATTTTCTTCCGGTCCTACGTTTTCATAGGGAAGCCTATTTGGAGGCCCAGCGCGCCTCACTCAGAGAGAAAGGCCTGTTGTGATTCATGTGCAGAAGGTTCATGGGACACTGCGAAATCTAGACACTTATGTCGGCCATCTGCGCTCATTGGACTGTTGACAAAGCTGCTCTGCTTGGGGACTTCACTAAAACTGGAAGTCTCAGATACTACCTTCAGGTCTCGATCTGGCCAATCAGCTGATTGCCGCCCAGGCCTTGCGCCCTCCCAAAGACTATGCCGACGCCTTCTCCGTCCTCAGAGAAGCAGACCCTGTGCCCCAGGACTTTGTCACGACCCTCCAGAAAATGGCGCGACTCCGAAATCGGCTCGTTCATCTGTACTGGAAAGTGGATGATGAAACGCTGCATGGAAAAGTTCGTGACACCGCAACTCGCCGACTTTGATCGTTTCAAAGCATGTGTGATTAAGCTGCTACCCTAGCGCGGACCTGGCAGTTAGATTCCTTTCAGTTCAGTTCCCTGGCGGCAACCGTAAGGCAAATCCCCGCGCTGCTTGCCCGGCGTCCCGACAAAAAAGGGGTCGCCGAGTAGCGACCCCTTAGCGGTAAACAAGCACCGCATCTTTAAAGCATTACTCTGTTAAGTCTCCCGCCGATCTTTAGGTGGCCCACACATAGTGCAGTTTGCTATGTGTGCAAACAAGCCCCCCCTACATCGAAAAAATCACGATGTATCCACCCACGGTAAACAGGCAGGCACTGCCCCCTTAGAAGCTCAACCGCACACCGAACCGGAAGACGCGTTCATCCACGCCTTCACGACCGGTTCCCTTCGTGCTCGTAATCACTGTGTAGCCACCCAAACTACGGATACTGCCATCCGCATTAACTGTCATATTGGAAACGTTCGCACCGGGATTGCTGAAGTGCGGCGTGTTCGTGAAGTTAAACGCTTCCGCCCGGAACTGGAGTTGAATGCGCTCGGAGATCTTGAAGTTGCGGAAAATGCCTAGATCGAGGTTGGCTGTTCCTGGCCCTTGAACGTAGCGGTAGGCGACGTTGCCAAAACGCACATCGGTTACGGGTTTGAAGTGGAACGGATCGAAATACGACTGATTCGGTCCTGCCCCGCCAATGATCTTGGGTTTGCCCTCCTTAGCAAAATCGGCCCTCTGCGTGTTTTCGGGAGCATTCAACGAAGTGCCGGAGGCGTCAATATTGAAGTACTGTCCGGCAATTAGGCTCAGGATGTTGTTCACCTGCCAGCCGCCCAAGATTGCCGAGGCTGCACCGCCGCCATTGGCCCATCGCTTGCCTTGGCCAAACGGCAGTTCGATGATGCTGGTGAGTTGGAAGTTGTGAGGCGTGTGGATGTTGGTCAACCCGTAGTTCAGGTGATAGTACTCGGGAATCTTGATGTTTGGATCGATGTCACTGTTGACTCCATTGGCGAGCCCCAGCGACTTGGACCAGGTGTAACTGGCCTGCATTTGATAACCATTGGAAAACCGCCGCTGCAAACTGGCCTGCAGAGAATCGTAGATGCTGTTGCCAATGGGGCCAACCACTCTAGTGAGGGTATTGCGCCCAAACTTCTGATTGAAGGGTTTGCTGGCATTGCCTCCCCCCACACGGCCTGCGTTTAGGTCCAGAAAACCCTGTTCCTTGATTTGCCGGGTCGCGACATAGCCGGCCTGGCCCGTAAAGCCCCAGAACAGCTCTTTCTCCAGCGTAAGATTCCAGGATTGAACGTAGCCGCGTTCAAATTCATCGAGCGTGCTGTTGACGGCTACCTGTGTCGGAACGTCGATGATTCCATTCCCCAGAGAAGGAACGGGAATGGCCGGGATGCCGTCCTTTAGTCGGCCGGCCGACACCAACGAGTTTGGCGCTGTGACGTTCAGTGCCAGCAAAACAGGATGATTGGTGCGAAGGTTTCGCGACAGGCTGTAAGGATCGTTGGTCAACCCATACCCGGCTCGGATCACCATCTTTTGGGTGGGGCGATAGGCCAACCCCACACGAGGAGCAAACTGCAGCTTGCTGAGCTTCACTCCGCAGTCCTTCGGCACAGAGCCCACACCGCACACGAGCATCTTATTGTTGACAAAGTCATATCGCTCAATGCCACGATCTTCGCGGTACGGATAGGGGAGCCACTCATAGCGCGTTCCGAAGTTGAACGTCAGTTTAGGTGTCACCTGCCACTGGTCGCGGATGTAGTAGCTATATTGCCAGACCCGCGTGGTATAGACGTCAGGTACCTGCAAAATGCGCCCGGCAACCGTGTGATAACCCAAAAGGAACGTCGCCACGTTGTTAAACCGGTTGCCGCCCGGACCACCTTGAATCTGGGTAGGGCCGCCGCCAAAAGTGAAGCCACCTTGCGCTCCATGTGTGGCGCCAGCAAACTCCGGCTGAGTGTGGTTCATTTGCTGGTGCGCCCAGTCCATGCCGAAGCGGATGTTGTGCTTGCCTTTGGTCCAGTTAGCGTTGGCCACGTAGACCCACTGCGGGTCCCTACGGTAATAGGGCATGAAGTTATCCTGCACACCCATGTTGGCAAAGTCAGTGATCGTGAAACGCGGCCATCCTCCTTCAAAGCGGCGCGGCCCATTGGTCCCCGGAATTCCGAGGAAATCCGACCCCAACTTCTCATCCAGCCGGTTCTGTTCGATCGAGGTGTACATGCGCGTGTAACCGAAGTTGGCGTCGATAATGAAATTCGGATTGAGGGCATAGGTTCCAGCGATCGTCAAGCCATAAGTGTCGCCATACCCTTCACCGGTGTTCCCCCCATAGGCGCTGACTCCGATGCCGCCAAGATCGCCAAATGCCGGCGGATTGTTCATCGTGTACTTCAGCAGGCTGAAGCGCCCGTACATCGTGAACTTCGATGTCGCATTCCAGTTGATCTTGGCGTCAATCGTATTGCGCGTAAATGCAAAACTGTCGGCAGCGTAGAAGTTATTGGTGTCGCCCGGCTGATTTGGCGCCGGCAGGAGGCCAAATAGCTTCCGGGAAATCGAATCAATTCGGTTGTCAGGAATGATGTTTCCAGCGAAGGCTGTCCGGCCCGCCCCTGTGGCCAAGTTTCCGGTGTCCGGGTCGTAGATCGGCGTGGTGCTGGCCGACATGTCCCCGCGACGCATGGCCATCGTCGGTACCGTGAGCAGGCGTGAGGCGAACTGCCGGTCGGTGGTGCCCTCGTAGCTGCCGAAATAGAACAGCTTGTCTTTCTTAATGGGACCACCAAAGGTTGCGCCAAACTGGTTGTAAACCAGTTTCTGGAGTTTCTACATTCTGATCACGCAGCGGCGGCGCTGGTGAGGCTGCGATCGGTCACGGGCAGATCGAGGGGAGCCAGCAGTTCGGGATGCTCGACCATTTCTTTCCGTAGCAGCGTGAT